>Ga0256842_1000068_pt1 | contig 75803 bp, 73 predicted proteins | sample 4559240metaG_FD_185973 | JGI IMG/M metagenome (GOLD analysis project Ga0256842, IMG submission 185973) | Hydrothermal vent microbial communities from Guaymas Basin, Mexico - 4559-240 | ecosystem: Environmental > Aquatic > Marine > Hydrothermal vents | place: Mexico: Guaymas Basin | collected... | reverse complement strand
GTATAGAAAAACCTAAAAAAGAGAAACCTAAAATTGATAAAAAAGAGCGAAAAAAACTACGAAGTGAGATAATCCAAAAACGAAGTAAAGAGAGTAGTAGATATAAAAAAGAGATAGAGTTTTGTGAAAATAGAATTGTAAAATTGGAAGAACTGATAGAAAATGATAATAAGAAATTAGTAATAGCATCAAATAGTAATGATAACTCTAAAATAATAGAACTCTCACAAGAGATAGGTAAAAATCAAAAAGAGGTAGATGAGTTATTTGAAAAATTAGAGGTTACTAGTGAAGAGTTAGATAATATTAATAGTGTTTATGATGAAAAATTAAAAGAGTTAGATTAGATAGTAAAGATGGGAAAACCCATCTTTATAGAACTTACTTCAATGTAGCGATATAATCAGCTAATGCTTTGATTCCAGCGTCATCTAAAGATGCAACTTGACCTTTCATTACTCCACCCATACCATGTTGGTTAAGAGTTCCAGCTTTGTAACCGTTAAGTTGTTCAACTGTTTTAGCAGCATCTTGACCTGTAATTACAGCAGATTTACCAAGAGCAGATTTTTCACCTTTAGCACCATGACATCCAGCACATTTAGCATACGAAGCAGCACCATCAGCCATTAATAGAGTTGCCGAAGCAAATAACATAGAGATTGCAATTTTTTTCATTTAAATTCCTTTTAGTTTGTTTTAATTTTTATTATCTAATTTTAAAGAGTGATTAACAGCTAGGTACATTACCTGAATCTGAAGCAAACTCATAAGCGAAATCATATACATCTGGAGCATATTTAGCTTTGAACTTTGTAGCTTTTGGACATAATTTTTTAACTTCATCTACCATTTTACCAGCTTCTTTGATAGATTCCCACTCATCTTGTGTATGTTTACCAGCGAATTTAGCACCACTAAAACCACAGTCAGCTTTTAATTTTTTGATATAAAGTTTTTTACCTTTGTTAGCATCAGCAGACGCTGTTGTACCTACTACTGCAAATGCGAATAGTGCAGCAACAGCTAATTTTGTAAATTTTGTCATATTATCTCCTTAAATTTGATATGAGAGAATAATATCTTATAATTGTGAAATTATTGTGAAATTTATCTGATTTTATCAAAAACTTTATATTTTTCCCAATATATATCAATTGCCTCTTTTAAATCTTTATCACTCAGTTTATGTCTAGGAATTGGTCTTTTAACACCAATTGTCTCTATAAATAGTTTAGACATTACAGATGTATCTTTATGTGGATAACGAATATAGTGAAATAATCCTACTTTGACATTCTCTTCTCCACTATAAACTAAAAGATAATTCATAAACATTCGTTGTAGTGATGCAGGAAGAGATTTATGACACTCTACACAACTCTTTTGATATATATCTTGGGAGTATAGATTAGATAATATAATTATAAAAATTACTACTTTTTTTACCATCTTAATACCATTTTTGTACCTATATTTATTTGAGACTCTACATCTATAGATATATGATACTCATTTAATATATCTTTGACAATACTTAAACCTATTCCAAATCCACCCTCACTTTGATTAAATCTCATATATCTATCAAATATATAAGGTATTTTACTCTCCTCTATCCCTATACCACTATCAGATATAACAAGATATTTATCTCTTAATATTATATCAATAAATCCACCTCTTTTATTGTATTTAATAGCATTAGATATAAGATTATCAATTACACGAGTAATTTTTTCTTTATCAATATATAATATTATAGGTTCTAAATCTATTCTAAACTCTATCTTTTTGGAACTTGCTAATATATCAAAATACTCTACTCTATCATATATAATATCTTGCATATTAATATCTATATTATATGAAGCATTTTCTCTTTTGAGTACTAGATATGTCAAATCATTGTAGATTGTAGATACAGTTTTGGCAGCTATATTAATACGATGGAGCTTTTTAATATTTTTTTCTACCATAACCTCTCTATCCATCATCTCAATATTTGCCAAAATTGCACTAAGAGGGGTATTTAATTCATGTGTAGTATCTTTGATAAATGTATCTAATAGCATTAAATAATCTCTCATAGGCTTTAGAAACAGTCGTGAGAGATATAGACCAAAAAGAGCCAAAAGTAAAAGTGCTACAACTCCATATAAAATAATATTTTTAATAACCTCATCTATCCAATCATCAATATCATCTACTTCAATAATCAGATATTTAGCACCTAAATAGTAATTATCCAATACTTTTACAAAATGAATTTTACTGTTAATTCTATATATCTCTTTATGAAAATATACCTTTTTTTCATCTAAGATAGAGAATATATTAATATACTCCATATCATATATAGCAGATTTGAATCTATTATCTCGTGGATATATCTGTGATTGGTCAAAAAAATGGTGAGTTCGTTTAAGTCTTCTTATCAAATCATGTGCATAGGTAGATAATTGTGTTCTATGATTTGCTAGATTTAATTTATCTTGATATTGATAATAAAATATTGATAGCAGTAAAATTACAACTGTACTCATCAAAATATATAGAGTCAAAAATCTTAAAAGTGATTTTCTCTCACTATTTAATATTGAATTTGTAACCCTGTTTTTTAATACTAACAATGCTCTCTTTCCCTATTATCTTTCTTAGATTTTTGATATATGTCCGTAGTGATGCTTCACTTGGAGTCTCATCAAACCCCCATATATTGCTATATATATACTCATGAGTTAATATCTTGTCAATATTTTTCATAAATATTTTTAGCAATATAGACTCTTTTTTACCCAATGAAACGCTACTATTATCAAGTAGCAAGGTATTATCATCTATATTATACTTTAGAGTATCACTAATATCTAATATATTTTGTCTTGTTTGTGAAAATGATTTTTTGATAAGGGTATCTACTCTAAGGAGTAGCTCTTTGAGTTCAAATGGTTTACGAATATAATCATCACAACCCACATTAAACCCCTTTTCCAAATCATCAATAGCATTAAGAGATGTGATAAATATAGCAGGGGTAGTATTGCCATCTGCCCTAAAATCTCTAAGTATATCAAATCCATTAATATTTGGTACATTTATATCTAAAAGAAGTATATCAAACTTACTCTCATATAATATATCTTTAGCTTCAAGTCCATCATAAGCAACTTGCACACCATATCCATTATCCTCTAAAAATTCTACAATAGTCTCATTTAGATTGGAGTCATCTTCTAATAAAAATATATTATGCATACGATATATTAATCTTTTGTAACCATCAACCCATGCTTGATTTTTTCAAAGTTTAGTTTTTGAATTAATCTTTTTTCTATCTCCTCTAGTCTATCTTTATCTACACCCAATTTATCTTGCATCTCTTGTGCCGTGGCATTATAAACTCTAAACTCTAATAGCTTAAACTCTTTTTTTGTAAGCTTTCTTTTAAGTGCAATTTTAAGTGCATCATCATCTTTTAATGGATACGATAATTTCTTTATAATCTTTTTTAACTCTTCTTGGAACATATTTTGCCTCTACTCTTTAATATTTTTGATAGTATATCTAATCCCTACTAAAATTTGATATAATTACATAAAAAGGCAAAACTATGAGAGTAGATAAATGGTTAAGTTCAACAAATGTAGTAAAACGACGAACAATAGCAACAGATATGGTCAAAAGTGGAGTAGTATTTGTAAATGGTATCAAAGCAAAAGCATCTAAATCTCTCTCTATTGGAGATAAAATTGTGATAGAGTATCTCAAAGGTAGTAAATCTTATAAAGTATTGGATATTCCCACCACCAAATCAATTCCAAAAAGTCAAAAAAATAAATTTGTAGAGGAGATATAAAGATGAGTAATAGAGATAAATTTGAGAAACTATTTAATAATAAATTAGAGGTAAATGAAGCAAGAGAATTTTTAATTGAACTATATAATAGAGGTGAGAGTAGCGAAGATATTGCCATAGCATCACAAGTGATGAGAGAACACTCTATTAAACTACCAATTTCTAAAGAACTTCAAGATAGAGCCATTGATATAGTTGGTACAGGAGGAGACCAGAGTGGGAGCTTTAATATATCTTCTACATCTGCCCTACTTTTATCATCTATGGGCTGTGTGGTAGCAAAACATGGTAATAGAAGTATCACAAGTAAATCAGGTTCTGCCGATATGCTAGAAGAGTTGGGAATTAATCTAAATATTTCGGTGGAAAATCAGGTTAAAATGCTAGAAGAGGTAGGGTTTTGTTTTATATTTGCTATGAACCACCACCCTGCTATGAAACATATTATGCCAATTAGAAAATCAATACCACATAGAACAATATTTAATATTTTAGGACCACTTACCAATCCATCAGGTGCTAAAAAGTATCTTTTAGGAGTGTTTAAACCATCATTTATAGATAATATTACAGAGGCTCTTAAATCATTAGGGAGTAGTCGGGCTTATGTTGTAAGTAGTAATGATGGAATGGACGAGATTTCAATAGCCACTACTACACAATATGGATATTTAAATAATGGAGAGATTACAAGAGGAGTAATAGACCCACAAGAGTATGGATTTAAACTTGCTCCAAAAGAGGCAATATTGGGTGGAGATGCTTCACTTAATGCTGTAATTACCAAAGATATTATATCAGGACTACTCAAAGATGCCAAACGAGATATAGTAGTTTTAAATAGTGCTTATGCGTTGTTTGTAGATGGAAAAGCTAGAGATATAAAAGAAGCTATAGAGATGATAGAGGCTCAAATTGATAGTGGTAAAGCCCAAATTCATTTAGATAAGATAATTAAATTATCACAAAGATTTTAAGGAATTTTAGATGACATTTTTAGATATAAAAACAGATTATGCCTTTAAAAAAGTATTTGGGAGTGAACATAGCAAAGAGATATTAATAAGCTTTTGAAACTCAATAATAGAATTTAATAATAATATAAAAGATGCTTATAATATTGCAAATACAGCAAATTATTCAATAGATGAGTTAGAACTTCAACAAAAAAGAAAAGAGTTTATATATATTCAACGAAACTCTATTGAAAAAGCTAAGAGAGATGGGCATGAGGAAGGTCATAAAGAGGGACATAATAAAGGATTTAATGAAGCAAATATAAAAAATGCTCTAATTATGATAAATAAATTTGGTTTATCTATTGAAGAGGTAGCAAAAGAACTTGATATATCAATTGATGAACTTAGAAAATATTTAAAAAGATATTAATCTCTACTCTTTAGTTATTATGCTACAATATGATTAAAATTTAGGTGTTCTTCGTTTTATACTTCTTCGATTATCAACTTATATATTTTATTCATATTTAAAAAGGTACTATCAATTATGTCATTTTCTACACTAGGCTTATCAGAGCCTATACTAAAATCAATCAAAGAACAAGGTTACACCAAACCTACTCCAGTTCAAAAACAAGCCATTCCTATTATACTAAATGGTAATGATGTCCTAGCAGGAGCTCAAACTGGTACAGGTAAAACAGCAGGATTTACGCTACCTCTACTTGAAAAATTATCTAAATTACCCAAAAATAAAGGCAAGAAAAAAGTTCGTGCTTTAATACTTACCCCTACTAGAGAACTAGCTGCCCAAGTGGCTCAAAGTGTGAAAATATATGGTACTCATCTATCTTTTACATCTACTGTTATTTTTGGTGGTGTAGGGATAAATCCTCAGATTAATATACTTAAGAAAGGTGTAGATATTATTATAGCAACCCCTGGGCGACTATTAGACCTGATAGGGCAAAGAGTTGTAGATTTATCTAGTGTTGATACTCTAATACTTGATGAAGCAGATAGAATGTTGGATATGGGATTTATCAATGATATTAAAAAAATATTAGTTAAATTACCAAAACAGAGACAAAACCTACTATTTTCGGCTACTTTCTCTAATGATATTAAAAGGTTAGCAGATGGACTATTAAATTCACCCAAAAATATAGAGGTAGCTAGACGAAACACATCAGCAGAGACTATCGCACAAAAAGTATATCCCGTAGATTGTAAACGCAAAAGAGAGCTTTTAGTAGAACTTATCAAAAAAGAGAAATGGAGTCAAGTCTTAGTATTTACAAGAACTAAACATGGAGCAAATAAACTTACAGAGTATCTTTTAAACTCTATGATAAATTCAGCAGCCATTCATGGAAACAAAAGCCAAAGTGCAAGAACAAAAGCCTTAGCAAACTTCAAAGATGGCTCTATAAGAGTACTTGTAGCTACAGATATTGCAGCAAGAGGTATAGATATAGATCAACTCCCTCATGTTGTCAATTTTGAGCTTCCAAGTGTGGCAGAGGATTATGTACACCGTATAGGTAGAACAGGTCGTGCAGGTAATGTAGGTGAAGCAGTTTCTCTTGTATGTGTTGATGAACATATCATACTTAAAGGTATAGAAAAGCTTATCAAAAAAAATATACCCAAAGAGATAGTAGATGGTTATAGACCAGACCCATCTATCAAAGCCGAACCTATACAAAAGAAGAGAGGACAAAAAGGAAGTAGTGGAGGAAATAGAGGCAACAACTCTAATTCAAGAGATAAAAATAGAAGAAAAAGTAACAGTGATTCATCACCTCATCAAAATCATAGACGAAGTGGTGGAGAGCATAAGAAATGGTAGGTTTTATATTTAGATAAAATAAAAACTCTTAATTTATGTTACTCTAAACCAATTTTTTGATATAATCTCTTAAAAATCTTAGGAAGAGTATCGTGAATTTTGAAACATATCCATTTGAAAAACTAAATAATCTATTAGAAGATGTTAAACCAAATAATAACTACCCACCATTAAGCCTAACTATTGGTGAACCACAATTTAATACACCATTTTTTATTATAGAGGAGCTTAAGGCAAAGGCTCATCTATTTAATAAATATCCCAAAACAGCAGGAGAAGAGAGGCTAAGAGAGGGTATGCTTACTTATCTTAAAAACCGTTTTGATTTAGAGTTGGATAATTCAGAGATTATTCCAACTTTTGGGACAAGAGAGGTTTTATTTAATTTCCCACAATTTTTACTACATGATACAGATAATCCTGTAATGGCTTTTTCTAATCCTTTTTATCAGATATATGAGGGGGCAGCTAAGGTATCTAATGCTAAGATTATACATTTAGAACTTAACGAAGCCAATGAATTTAAACCAGATATAAATCATAGTGAGCTTTGGACTTGTGATTTTGTAATTATAAACTCACCAAATAATCCAACAAGTTCTACACTTCTTTTAGATGAGCTTAAAGAGTGGGTAAAACTTGCTTTGAGATATGATTTTGTACTTTTAAATGATGAGTGTTATATAGATTTATATTTAGATAAACCAATTCCATCTCTACTAAATGCCTCTATTGAAGTGGGAAATAGTGATTTTAAAAATATATTAGTAATCAATTCAATCTCTAAACGCTCATCCGCCCCTGGGCTTAGAAGTGGTTTTATTGCAGGTGATAGAGATATACTCAAAGAGTATATGAAATATCGTACTTATGTTGGTTGTGCTTCACCCTTGCCTCTTCAAATGGCATCTGCTGTGGCTTGGAGTGATGATATACATGTAGGTGGATTTAGAAATAATTATAAAAAGAATTTCAGATTAGCCAAAGAGATATTAGATATTGATACTCCTATATCTACATTTTATATATGGCTTAAAGTAGAAGATGAGATAACTTTTACCAAAGAGCTTTATCAAAATTATAACCTTAAAGTCCTACCTGGTAGCTTTTTGGGAAGAGATGGAGCTGGAGAGGGGTTTATAAGATTAGCCCTTGTATATGAGGAGTCTTTGACTCGTGAAGCATTAGAGAGAATTAAAAAATATTTAGTAAGTAAGGAAGCATAAATGCAAAGCCAAGAGATAGATATAGAAGAGTTAAAAAACTCAAAAGAGTTTTTGGCAAATTTAGAACTATTAGAAGATGAGATGAACTCTCAAAAAAGTATTCAAAAGGGTTATCAACTTTTGGATTCTCTTCTATTAATAGAGAGTGATGAAGATAAAATAAATGAGATTTTTTCATTTATAGTAAATAACTCATTTGATACATTATCTAATAAACTTATATCAAAAAAATCATTTGATATGAAAAATAGCGAAGAGATAGCCACAGCAAGGGCTATATATGAACATGGTGTATCACTATATAGCGAAAACTCTTTCAAAAGTGCCAAAGAGATATTTTTAGTATTAAATTTCGTGATAGATAACAAAGAGCTTCAAGATGCTATGATGATACATGCTATATCTACTATGAAGAGTATGAAATTTGATGAGTTTATGGAAAATATCGCAGATACAAGTAAATATGATGAGAATGATGAGTTTGCCTATTTTGTAAAATTTTTTAAAGTAGATACTAAAAAGTTTTTTGATGATAATCAAAAGTATCTTGATAAAGCAAACAAAGAGCTAAAAGTCCTAAAGAGTAGCTAATGAGTAAAAAAGTGCATTTTATTGGAATTGGTGGTATTGGATTATCTGCTTTAGCTAAATTTCTATATGGAAGTGGATATCAAATATCTGGTTCTGATATTTCTCAAAGTGAAATTACAGATGATTTAGCTACCAATTTTGATGCTAGAGTTACAATCCCACATCATCAAGATGCAATAGATAATATAGATATCATAATATATTCAGCAGCAGTAAGGGCTAATAATATAGAGTATAAAAGAGCCAAAGAACTAGGCATAGAGCTATTATCAAGAAAAGAGGCTCTTAAATTTATACTCAAAGATAAAGAGGTATTAGCCGTAGGTGGCGCTCATGGTAAGAGTACAACATCTGCTATGCTAAGTGCTATAATACCAAAATCAAATGCCCTCATTGGAGCTATTAGCAAAGAGTTTGGTTCTAATGTAAGAGATTATAATAATAGTAGAGTGGTATTTGAAGCAGATGAGAGTGATGCAAGTTTTTTAAACTCTAATCCACACTTAGCAATAGTTACAAATGTAGAACTTGAACATATGGAGTATTATAACTATGATGAAGAGAAGTTTTATAATGCCTATAGAGAGTTTATATCATTATCAAAAATAGCAGTCTTAAATGGCGAAGATGAGTTTTTGGCTACTTTAGAAGATAAATCATATATTAAATTATATCCATCTTGTGATATTAGTGATATTGAGTTTATATTAGTAGATAGAGAACCTTATACTAAATTTAGACTACTTGATTATGGAGAGTTTAAAGTATTTGGATTTGGAGAACATATCGCATTAGATGCCTCTCTTGCTATTATAGGTGCTATTGCTATGGGAGAGAGCATAGAGGATATTAAATCTAATATTATCAGCTACAAAGGGATTAAAAAGAGATTTGATATAATTCAAAATCTTGAAAAAATAGTAGTAATTGATGACTATGCCCACCACCCAACAGAGATAAAAGTATCACTAACATCAATCCAAACATATAAAAAACTCAAAAATCTATCCAAAGTTATAGCAATATGGCAACCACATAAATATAGCCGAACAATAGATAACTTACAAGCATTTGTAGAGTCTTTTGATGGAGTAGATGAACTTATAATACTACCTATTTGGGGTGCAGGAGAGATAGAGGTAGATATAGACCTCAAAGGTGCATTTAGTAGATATAACCCTATTATGGCAGATAAAATCTCAAGAGAAGATAATATAATTAAGATATATAGAGATAATCATATAATAAATCACTATGAGGAGGGATTAATCGTTGGGTTTGGAGCAGGAGATATTACATATCAGATTAGGTAAAACTACCTAATCCCACCTCTTAAATAGAGCATTATCAATTCCTAAACTATCAAACCATTTTCCAATAATAAAATTTTCCATATCATCTAAACTTTGATTATCACTATAATACCCCACCACAGGAGGGGAGATAATAACCCCAAGAGAGGCTAGTTTATACATATTTTCTAAAGCAATAGCAGAAAAAGGCATCTCACGAGGAGCAAGAAGAAGTCGTTTTTGCTCTTTAAGTGCTACAGAGGCAACACGAGTAACCAAATTATCAGCAATTCCACAAGCTATCTTAGCCAATGTATTCATACTACAAGGGATAATAACAGTAGCATCTACCCTAAAAGAACCAGAAGCAACAGAAGCCCCAATATCATCATTACTATAAATTGTTATATCTCTCTCTTCAAGCTCTTCTACCACCAATGAGTGATTAGTAGCTACAATATAAATATCAATATAACTTGGAAGTAATTTAATAAATTTTTTGGCTAATTTTATACCACTAGCCCCACTAATTGCTACTACTAATTTCATTATTTACCTTTTTTTTACTCTCTCTTGCTTAATAGATTCTAATACTATTTTATTATTTTCAATAAACATTTTAATTAATTCAATATTCACTCTTAATGCTTCCCACCCTTATGTAAAAAATATAATCCCAAAGATAGAGCCAAAATTGAGATAGAGAAATATACCATCTCTAAAGCTCCATTATAATCTGTATGTAATACTCTTTGGAAAAAATTAACTACAAGAACCATAATAATAACTTTTGCTAGTTTATCTTTGAGTTCGTCTAGTGAGTGTATCTCTAAAATTTTAGATGATTCACTATCTTTAGCTATATCAATCTCTGATATAAATAGCTCATATAACCCAAATCCAAATATAAACATTACAATAGCAATTAGATATAAATCAACTGCTCCAATTAAAGCACTTACGATATTTTCATGAAAATGCTCTGGATGTAGATGGTTATAATATGTAGTTACAACTGTACCAAAGGTATTAAATATATCTACACTTGCGATAATAAATAGAGCTATTCCACCTATCATAGAGAATATTACAGCTAAGAGTACAAAAAACCGTGTATTCCATAAAATAGATTCAAAAAACAGTTCAATCTTTTTCATCATCATCTATATATCCTCCAATTTTATCCACTTTTGAGCAATTCTCACAGAATTTGTCGCAGCCCCAACTCTTACTTGGTCAGCTACTCCCCAAATATGTAAAATATTAGCAGCAGATATATCTTTTCTAATTCTACCTACAAAAGTATCATCTGTATTAGTTGAAGTAATTGGCATTGGATATTCACTATTTTCTAAATCATCCATTACTACTACATTTTCAAAATTTCCTAATACCTCTCTTGCTTTATCTACATCTACAACCACATCATCTTCAAATGTAATAGTAATTGATTCACTATGACTTCTAAGGACTGGTACTCTTACACAAGTAGCAGATACAGCAAAATTAGAGTGCATAATTTTATTGGTTTCATTTACCATTTTCATCTCCTCTTTTGTATATCCATTTGGTTGTGGAGTATCAATATGAGGGATTACATTTAGAGCTATTTGATGAGTGAATGCCTCTAATTGTGTATCATCAAGTTTAAATTTAAAAAACTCCTCCATCTGTTTGACAAGCTCTTTCATTCCTACTTTTCCTGCTCCTGAAGTAGCTTGATATGTAGATACATCAACTCTTTTGATACCATATAAATCATGAAGTGGCTTTAATAACTGAACCATTTGAATTGTAGAACAGTTTGGATTAGCTATAATTCCACTCTCTTCCCAATGAACAATATCTTGGGGATTAACCTCTGGTACAACTAATGGAATATGCTCCATCATTCTAAAATGACTTGTATTATCAATTACAACTGCCCCACTCTCTACTGCATATTTTGCAAATTTAGCAGATATACTTCCACCAGCACTAAAAAATGCTATATCAATATCTCTATCTCTAAATACATCTTCGGTTAGCTCTTCTATCTCAAAATATCTACCCTCATACTCTATTCTATCACCTGCACTATTAGCACTTGCTAATGGCAAAATATCAGCTACTGGGAATTTTTGCTCTTTTAATACCTCAAAAATCTCTTCTCCAACAGCACCTGTCGCACCTACTACGGCTATATTATATTTTCTCATTTTTTTCCTTTGTTTTGATTTTATAGTCCATCTACTTTTTTATTAACTAAACCTTTAATCTTGTCTTGAAAATACTCTAATAATTCCAAAGATTTTTCAATCTCTTTTTGACTAATAGGGTTTTGTCCTATTTGTCCATGTGATAGAGAGTGCATTGAAACTTTTTGATATAATTTCAACTCTCTAATTATCTTAATAATATCAGGAAGTAAATTATCAACTTCACTATATTTGGATATTAAATTTCTTATATCTTCAATACTTTTATTTTCATTTATAAGTTCTTCAATTTCAAGAACTAAATGATTACTATTTTTAAACATGAATTGCTTCTTATTTTTAGCATCTTTATATTCATGTCTCAATAAATAAAGATTTTCTTTTTTATCTAAAATCTCTAAAATTTTATTACTCTCTTCAACTCCACCAATCATTAAAATCTTAGAAAACTCATAAAGTAATCTTTCAAATTTTTTTCTTAAATCATTTCCTATTCTTGTATATTGTGGATTTTGTCCATAAATTTCTTTTCTAAGTTTAGATAATTCAATTAAGTCATCATTTATATATAATTTATGCTCATTACCTATCTCATATAAATTAGTATATTGCCAATTATCTTTTATTTTATAAATATCATTTATCAGATACATGATTAAATTATAAAAATATACATTATGAGTTAAAATAATAATTTGAAATTTATCACCAAAAGTCTCTAAAATATACTTCATTAAAAAAGTTCTATTTGACATATCAAGACTTGTAATAAAATCATCAAGTATTAGTATTCTATCTTTATTTTCATCTTGATAGAGTTCAATCATAGAAAAAAGTATAGCAAAAACTACTAAATTTAATTTGGCTTCATTAAAAAACTGTTTAATATTTTTCTCTTCATATATACTTCTATTACTATCTGTAACTCTAATAGAAAAGTCTTCTCTATCAATTGTAGCCCTTATATCTTCTTTAAATTTTATTAAAAGTTTATTTATATTATATTCAATTTCATTATAATTAAAAGTTGAAGGTAAATTAAAATAAATACTATCTATCAAAGTATTAAAGTTTAAATATCTATCAAATTCTGTATCTTCTAAATTTAACATAAAAACTTGATACTCTTTATTACTATCTTTTTCTAATTTTATACTAAAATCATTATTTAAAATAGTATTATTATAGTTTCTAAAAAAATCATCTTTATCTGCTTGAGAAACTTCAGTAGCAATATCTTTTGCTTCTATACTATTTTCAATTTTATCTCTAAAAAACTCTAATTTTAAAGCATCATAGATGGAACTTTTACCTACTCCATTATCTCCATACAGTAAAAAACTTCTTTTATTAAAAGGAATTTCTAACTCTTTATGAGCTTTAAAACTTCTAAGAGAGAGTCTATTTATCATAACTCACCCATAAAAAACTTTACTAGGTTATCTTTAAGTTTTTTATCTCTCTCTAAAAAATTCTGATATGAGAATGATTCTAATAGTTCTATAACTTCATATATATTTTCAATATTTGACTCTTGATAATAAATAGCTTTTTTATTAATAGTAATACTTCTTTTTGGAATATCTAAAATTACAAAATTGGCTAAACTATTTTTACTCTCTTTTATCTCATCTTCTCTCCAATTTAGACTATCTTTATGTGTTATTAATTTATCAATATCATATTTAGCTATTGACTTATCTTGTGTAACATAGAAACTTAAAAGAGCATAACCATTTTTAAGTCCTCCTGTCGTATTAATATCATCTATTTTAATATCTTTTTGAATATATTTATCTAACTCTTTATCTCTTATAATATCATTAATCATTGTATAAATTTCAAATTTAATAGTAGTAGTAGCACCTTTATAGTATATATATCTTACTAATTTTTTGCTAAACTCTATAATATTTTTATCTTCAAATCCATTTTTAAATATATAAACAACCAACAGAAACATAGGATATTTATTAGTATATCTATTAATTAATTGTAACCATTTTGCCAAAACTGTATTTTGATTACTATTTTGATTGATAAATTCAACTACTTCAATAATTCTAAATAAATCTTCTAAAATCTCTTTATAATTTTTTTCATTAAATGGAGATTTTTCATATCTTATAAAAAAATGTCTTAGATTTATCTCTGTTCCTGTTATATTATTTTTACCTCTAATAATATGAGAATAGAATCTAAAAACCTCATCTATTTTAATATTTTGTAACTCGCAACGATTTTTAAACTCTCTCCAAATAGAGATAAACTTTTTTTCCTCTTTTAATTTACCTGCTTTTTCATAGAGTCTTGCCTTGAAAATATCAGAATCGGATAAATCTCTTCCTCTATTATTAATAGTTTCAAATATTTTCAAAGCCTTTTCTCTCGCTTCTTGTGGTGTTCGCCCTTCTAACTCTATTGGAAGTAGATAAACTTGTGTCAAAAGATATTTAATAAAATCTCTAAGCTCATTTCTTTGAGTATAAAATTTAATCCAATTATAAAAAAACATAATATTAGCTTCAAATCTATTGGCACATTTTTTTTCGTTGATTAATCCCTTTTTATTTACATACTTTAATAAAAGTTTTTCAAATTTTTCTTTATCAAAAGATAAAACCTCTTTTAAATTTTTTTTATCCTCTGATTCAAAAATTTCAGACTCTATTCGTGGAAAAGTTTCATCACTCTCCCAATCTTCTATCTCTAAACAATCTTTAAGGGCTTTATGTTCAGGATTATATATTGATAATACTTTAATAAAAAGTAACAAGGTTGTAAGTCTTTGTTGTCCATCTATTACTTCTAACTTATCTTTATCAGATGAACTTTTGGCAATTACAATATTACCTATAAAATAATCTTCTTGATTATCTTTATTTTGAAAAGCCTCCATAATATCACTATAAAGAGTAAAACACTCATCATACTCCCAAGAGTATGCCCTTTGATATGGTGGGATAATATATTGCTCTTCTATTTTAAATATTTTAATTAATGTTTTATTTTCTGCTGATAATGATAATCCCATCTTTTTCCCTTTTAACTATTTTGCTCTTTTTGAGCCATCTTAATATAGACATGTAATATCTCCAATGAAGCAGGAGTAACACCTGAAATTTGTGATGCTCCAAATAGTGTTGGAGGTGTAGAAGTTTCAAGCTTCTCTACTATTTCATTGCTAAGCCCTGATACTTTTTTAAAGTCAAAATCTTGTGGGATTTTAATTTTAAGCATATCTTTCATTTTATCTACTTGAACCAACTGTTTTTCTATATATCTGCTATATTTGGCATCTATTAAAATCTGTTCTATTACATCATTATTATACTTATCAAACTCTGGGACTATTTTTATAAGTTTTTCTCTATCATACTCACCTCTTCCTATTACATCAATAAGAGCTGTTTTATCATTGATTTTTACCTCATCAATAGATTTGAGTTTTGCTATAAACTCTTTTGTAGGGGTGGCATAATTTGATTTTAGGTACTCTATTGCTTCATTAATATTATCTCTTTTAATTTTAAACTTTTCTAAATAACTGCTATCTAAAAGTCCAAATTTCTCTCCATATTTTGATAATCTTATATCTGCATTATCTTCTCTTAAAAGTAGTCTATACTCTGCTCTACTTGTAAACATACGATATGGCTCTTTTGTACCTTTGGTTACAAGGTCATCAATCAGTACTCCAATATATGCCTCTTCTCTACCTAATATAAATGGCTCTTCACCTCTAATACTAAGAGTGGCATTTATTCCTGCCATAAGTCCTTGGACTCCTGCCTCTTCATATCCTGTTGTTCCATTAATTTGTCCTGCAAAATATAGATTTTTGATTTTTTTACACTCTAGTGTATGATAAAGTTCTGTTGGTTGAATATAATCATACTCAATAGCATATCCATATCTTACAATTTTGGCATTTTCCATTCCTTTGACGGAGTGTATCATATCTCTTTGTACATTAGTTGGTAGAGATGTACTCATACCATTGATATAACACTCCACATTTCCAATAGTCTGTGGTTCTACAAAAATTTGATGTCGTGGTCGTTCTCTAAATCTATATATTTTATCTTCAATAGATGGACAATATCTAGGTCCTACTCCATCAATTTGACCACTAAATAGAGGGGCATTAGCAAAGTTATCTTCTATAATAGTATGTGTTGTCTCATTTGTATATGTGATATAACAAGGTAGTTGAGTTGGATTAAATTCACTTCTATTGGTTCTAAAGCTAAAAGGGATTGGGTTTTCATCTCCTCCTTGAACCTCCATTACATCAAAATCAATGCTCTTAGTATCTATTCTAGCACAAGTACCAGTTTTAAGCCGTCCAATTTCTAGCCCTAAATCTCTAAGATATTTTGAAAGTTCAATAGAGGCAAACTCTCCTGCTCTTCCTCCACTAAGTTGTTTTTTACCAATATGCATAACACCATTTAAAAATGTACCTGCTGTTATAATCACTTTTTTAGCTCTATACTCATTTCCAAGTTGAGTAACTACACCTTTTACAATATTATCTTCTATAATAAGACTTGTTACCATCTCTTGTTTGACATCAAGATTAGGAGTATTTAAAATAGTATCCCTCATATAAATTCTATATCTATCCATATCAATTTGAGCTCTACTACCACGAACGGCTGGACCTTTGGAACTATTGAGAATACGATATTGAAGCCCTGTAGTATCTGTACAAAGCCCCATCTCTCCACCAATAGCATCAAGCTCTTTTACTAAATGTCCTTTAGCAAGTCCTCCAATAGCGGGGTTACAACTTGAAGCCCCTATCTGTTCTGCTAATATTGTAACCAAAAGTGTCTTAGCACCCATTCTAGCTGATGAAAGAGATGCCTCTATTCCTGCATGTCCACCACCAATTACCAATACATCTATATCCATTATTTATCCTATCTTACTAATCAATTATGGCATTATAACAAAAATTATATATTGTAAAGTTTTTATTTGAAGTGGTATAGAAAAATTAGAAGTTTCCCACGAAAATAATCGTGGGAATATCTTAATAGTATTTTTTTAGAAGTTTAAATCGTTCTGATGTCTCTCCTATATATGTATATTTTTTTGAACCATTAGGATTAATTGTAGCACTAAATCTAGCATCCCAGCCTTTATAATACTCTCCACTTATATTATAATAAGACCAAGCCCATTTATTAGATGTAAATATATCTAATAAATCTTTGATATAAACCTCACTATCTAATGACCAAATTGCATTTCCAAACTCTGCTATCATCATAGGTTTACCATATTTATTTTCAAAGTTTTTAAATGGTTGAAGCGTTTGAACTAAATCTGTTTTATCCCATACTCTACCATTAACTTTACCTGGATAATTATAAGTAGTTCTATTACTTCTACTTATTCTTTGGTGTGTATATGAGTGTGGTAAATACATATGAGCACTATATATAATATTATTAGCATCAAATGGTTTCATATCATTATATTTAACTGGAAAATTCCAAGGTCCATGAGAATATATAAGGTACTTAGAAGCATCTACACTATCTCTATATGATATTAACTCTTTAAATATTTCTGTCCACTCAACAGGAGTTGTCCATTTATTACCTCTTCTTACAACTGGTTCACCAAAAAATTGATAACCTAATAAATCTGTATTTTTAAAATAATCTATTGTCTGCTTTGAAAAAGATTTAATTTGATTTGTACATCTACTATCTTCCCAATAGTCTGCTCGTCCTTTTCTAGTACAAGTTACCAAATCTACTGGATAATCAGAAATTGTCAAAAATGTTTGGACACCATCTTTTGCTAATCTATCATATATATCTTTTGTCCATTTGAGATTTAACTCCAATGCCTCTTGTGCTGAAACTTTTTTTTGTCTCATAGTATTTTTGATAAAGATATGAACTCTTACATATTTTATACCCTGCTGTACAATAAAATCTAGTACTTTAGGGTCTTTATATATCGTTGTAGAACCCGTATCTATCGCTTTCCATGGCCAACCTTTTGGCATCTCTTCTGCTTGAATAAGAGTAGATAGTAACATAACAGCTACTATACTCTTAATCGCTCCCTTTAAATTTAAATTTATCATTTTAATTACCTCCCACAGTATTATTGATGATTTTTAAATAATACTATAATTTTACTTATAATGAATATAATATTTAAAAAATTATTATTATACCCCAAAAGTCAAACAAATCGTGAATATTTAACCCAATAGATAGAGAGGTGTCTTAGTGGAGAAGATGATTATAATAGAGATATAAAAGTATCAAAGAGTCTAATAAGACTCTACAAACAGATACTAATTTAGGCAGATATAATATATTTGAGTTAAAAGGAGAAGATATTTTTAATCTAGTTTTCAAATAGCATCGCTTAAACTTTTTACATACAAGGAGTAGAGATATGAAAAAATCAATTATCACCACTATTTTACTACTAAATAATATACTATTTGCTCAAAATTATGCCTTGGTTATTGGAGTACCATCTGGATTTGCTCCAAATTCTGGTATTGAGTTGGATATAAATAAGATAAAAACCATCTAATATTATTGAAAAACAACCAATACCAATAAATGGGAAAGAAGATAGTGCCTCTCTACTATTCTTTGATACTGCCCAAGATGGCTCTTCTGCCATTGATTGCTAAAACCTCCACTTTTACCAGTTGGTATAGAGGAGTTAGCCATTCTAATCTTATATATATTATCTCCTAGAAAAATACCAATTTTTGGATTAACAATAAGGTCATTTAATAAAGTAGTTAAATCTATTTTTATTCTTTTATAGGTCTTGCCTCTAATTTACCCTCTAAGACTAATTTCATCTCTTTTCTTGATTTATCTTTATATCTCAAAGAGTTTTTAAATATTAAAAATTCCATAAAATCATTTAACTCCTTTAAACTATCAGGGCATTAAGCCCCTAATAACTACTCATCAAAAAGACTACTCTCTTCTACAATCTCCTCTTTTGGTTCTTCTTTTTTAGGACATTGGGCTATATTTACAACTGTTTCACTCTTATCTACATTTACAATCGTTACTCCACTTGTATTTCTACCTGCTTTTCTAATAGTTTGCATATCTACTCTTATCATCTTACCAGCACTTGTTAAAGCCATTAAATCTTGGTTTTCATCTACTATTACATTACCAATTACCTTTTGACCAGTTCTATTAGATAATTTCATAGATATTACTCCACTTCCTGCTCTATTTGTAAGTCTATAAGCCTCTACCTCTGTTCGTTTTCCAATTCCTTTTTCACTTACAGTTAATATCTCTTGTTCTTCGCTCTCTATTACATCAGCATCAACTACAAAATCATCATCTTTTTTAAACTTAATACCTCTTACACCTTTGGTACTTCGTCCTTGGTTTCTTGTTTTTTCAATATCAAATCTAATAACTTGCCCTGCTGATGTAAATATCATTAGATATTTTGATGTAGGTAGAGCAATATCTGCTTTTACAATCTCATCTCCATCTTCTAATACAATAGCTCTTACACCTTTTATTCTTACATTTCCAAATTCACTTAAAGCTGTTCTTTTAACTGTACCATTTTTAGTAAAGAATACTAATGATTTATCATCAGCAAAATCATTTGTTGGAATAATTGCCATAATTTTCTCATTCTCTTGGAGTTGAATTAGATTTACAACAGCTTTACCTTTAGCAACTCTACTTCCCTCTGGAATACGATAAACTTTTAGCCAATATAATTGCCCTAAGTTTGTAATAAATAGAAGTGTATCATGAGTATTTGAGATAAAGAATTTCTCTATAAAATCATCATCATGAGTAGTAACAGCAGTTTTACCCTTACCACCTCTTTTTTGTTTCTCATAGGCTTTGGTTGATATTCGTTTGACATATCCATTATGAGTAATTGTTACTACCATTGGCTCATTTGGAATTAAATCCTCTATATCAATATCATCATAATCATCTACTATCTCTGTAAGTCTAGGAGTTGAATACTTATCTCTTACTGCTATAAGCTCATCTTTAATAATACCATTTAATATCTCTTCACTCTTTAGAATACTATTTAGATATTCAATATCCTCTTTAAGTACTTCTAACTCATCTTTGATATTATCAATCTCTAATCCTGTAAGTTTTCTAAGCTTCATTTCAAGGATTGATTTTGCTTGGATAGTTAATAGGTCAAAATTAACCTCTAATGCCTCTCTTGCACTCTCGCTATCTTTAGATTGTCTAATGATTTTGATTACTTTATCAATATTATCAACAGCTTTTAAAAGCCCCTCTAAGATATGTGCTTTGGCTTTGGCTTTTTCAAGGTCAAAAATAGTTCTTCTAATTATAATAGTCTTACGATGTCTTAAAAATAGGTCAAGTAGTTCTAAAATATTAAATACTTTTGGCTCTTTATTTACAATTGCTAACATTATAATACCAAATGTAACTTGCATTTGAGTAGATTTAAATAGATGATTAAGCACTATATCACTCATAGCATCTCTTTTAAGTTCTATTACTACTCTAATACCATCTCTATCAGACTCATCTCTAATTTCAGATAATCCCTCTATATGCTTATCTCTTACAAGTGAAGCGATATTCTCTATAAGTCTTGATTTATTTACTTGATAAGGTAGTTCATCAATTACAATAACCTCTCTACTGCCCTTTTGTTCAATATGAGTCTTCGCTCTTACTTTAATTCTACCTCGCCCTGTAGTATAGGCATCATTAATCCCTTTTTTACCAAATATAATACCTGCCGTTGGGAAATCAGGACCTTTAATAATCTCCAAAATATCTTCTATCTCACAATTTGGATTATCCAATCTAAATAGATGTGCATCTACTATCTCATCAAGTCTATGAGGAGGAATATTAGTAGCCATACCTACGGCTATACCACTACTACCATTTACAAGTAGATTTGGCACTCTTGATGGCAATACATCAGGTTCACTTAAACTATCATCATAGTTAGCTACAAAATCAACTGTATCTTTATCAATATCAGCTAATATATCTTCTGCGACTCTACTCATTCGTGCTTCGGTATATCTCATAGCTGCCGCATTATCACCATCAATACTACCAAAGTTTCCTTGACCATCAACAAGAGGTATTCTCATAGAAAAATCTTGTGCCATTCTTACAAGTGCATCATATACTGAATTATCACCGTGTGGATGGTATTTACCGATACAATTTGAACTAATCACACCATTTACAAAAAACTCATGCTCATCTTCAACAGTAAAATCATAAGTTATCTCATCTTTGATTTTTTTAACTTTTTTAACTTTAATAAATCTTATCTTATTATCTACTATATATTTAAGATGTTCATATAGTTTTATATCTAATCTTTTTAGTTTTTCAAGAATATTTAACTCTTCTATACTATCAGAATATAATCTAATATTATCTGATAACTCTTTGGCATATCTTATTTTATTACCATTTTTATATTTAATACCCAATCTAAACTTTTTGCCATTTTCATCTTTGTACCAACCAGCACCAAGATGTCTTTGAGAGAAAATATCAAAAACTTTTTTGGCGAAATATGGCAAATAACTTGTAAGAGTTGGTGAGTTAGACTCTTTTAAAGCCTCTAATCTATCTCTTTTCTTTTGATTAATTAGTTTTAATTTACCCTTGAAGAAATAGGCATTACTACCTGTAAAAGTTAGATTATAACAGTTATAGTTAGAAGTTATCTCTTTATTATCAATTATATAAATATCACCTTTATTAGATGATTTTATAATATTTGAAACTACTCCAAATCTATCAAATAGTAAAATTCCTAATTTTCTTAGAAATTGATAAGATACAGAAGTGATTACTATCTCATTTTTACCATTATCTCTAATAAAACCATCTCCATCTATAAATCCACTCACAAATGATAAAAGAGATTTATTTGAAAAACTCATAATAGTAGAGTTTATATCTATGTTATGGCTATATTTAGTTATATCAAATTTTTCTAAAAATGCTTTTGAACTCTTTTTACTTGATATTTTTAGAGTATTTGTAGTTTTACTTTTATGTAATTTTACATTAACGGCAAATATATCTCTAATATATTCTAAAACTTCTATTTGAGAATTGGCAAAATTAAGATAATTCATATCTCTATATCTATCAATATTCCCATCTGATAAAAACATACCCAAAGCATAAGTTTCATCTTTTGAGTAGTTATCTTTTATATCTATTAAAGATGGTTGCATTATAAGATAATCATCTTTAGTCAAATTTCTTGACTCTTTAAATTCATATTTTAAATCATTATTAAAAGTCTTAAACTTATGACCCAAAGTTACTCTATTTTCAAAAATATTAATTTCTGGAGTTACTTTGAGAAGAGGTTGTTCTGGTTGATAGAATAGTTCTGTTACAGGCTTTATACCTTTTTGAGTATATACTTTATCCCCTACCTCTACATCTTCTATGGCAATAAGTCCTCTTGTTGTAGATACTAAAGAACCAGCAACCAAACAATCTCCCACAATCCTAGCAGACTTTTTATAAGGACTTCTAAACGATAGATTAAGGTCGCTCATAGCATAAAGTATCCTTCTATGAACTGGTTTTAATCCATCTCTAGCATCAGGTAATGCTCTACCTATAATCACACTCATTGAGTAATCAAGATAACTACCCTTGATACTATCTTCTATCAATATATCGTTTATATTATCTTCATCATTAGATAAAATGTCCATAAAACTCCCTTTAGAAATTTAAAAATTAGTAGTTATTATATCTAAAATTATCTTTAAATATGTTTCAAAAATTCTCTTTTAAAAGTATAGGTTATATTTATTATTAAATCTTGATACTTATCAAGACAACTTCAGTTTTAAAGTGATAAACTAATGATGTTACTATATTCAAAAGGAGAGAAATATGGCACTTTCAAGAAGAGATTTCTTAAAAAGTTCAGCAGCAGCTTCAGCAGCAGCAGCTGTTGGTATGAGTGTTCCATCAAGTCTAGAAGCTTCAGCAAATGAGGCTCAAAAAGATTGGAGATGGGATAAGGCAGCATGTAGATTCTGTGGTACTGGTTGTGGTATTATGATGGCTACAAAGGGTGGTAAAATCGTAGCAGTTAAGGGAGACCCAGCAGCTCCAGTAAATAGAGGTCTTAACTGTATTAAAGGTTACTTTAATGCTAAGATTATGTATGGTTCAGATAGACTTAAACAACCACTTTTAAGAATGAATGATAAAGGTGAGTTTGATAAGAAAGGTAACTTCAAACCAGTATCTTGGGAAAGAGCTTTTGATGAAATGGAATTTCATGCTAAAAAAGCACTTAAACATGCTGGACCTGAGTCTGTTGCTGTATTTGCATCTGGTCAATATACAGTTATGGAAGGTTATGCTGCTCAAAAAATGATGAAAGCTGGTTTCCGTTCAAATGCAATTGATCCAAATGCTAGACACTGTATGGCTTCTGCTGTTGTTGGTTTCTATCAAACATTTGGTGTTGATGAACCAAGTGGTTGTTATGATGATATAGAACTTACTGATACAGTTGTTTCATGGGGTTCAAATATGGCAGAAATGCATCCAATTCTTTGGTCTCGTGTAACTGATAGAAAATTATCAGACCCAGATAGAGTAAAAGTAATATCTATTCAGACATATACTCATAGAACATCTGATATTGCTGATACTGAAATTCTTTTCTCTCCAAATACTGATTTGGCTATTTGGAATTATATCGCTCGTGAAATTGTTATGAGAGATGAGAAAGAGAAAATTATTGATTGGGATTTCATCAAAAAACATATTGTATTTACAGCTGGACCTGTAAATATTGGTTATGGGATGAGAAGATCTACTGATAAATCAATCAAAGATGGTAAATATACAGCTCTTGAAATGGAAACAATTTCTAAAGAGATGGAGACAACAGTTTCAGCAAAAGAAGCACCTGCATTAGCACCTTATGGATATAAAGAGGGTGATAAGATGACACATAATGGTGGTACTCTTAAACACTGGCATATCTCTTTTGAAGATTACAAAAAATCTTTAGAACCATATACTCTTGATTATACTGCTAAAATTGTAAAAGGTGACCCTGATGAAGATATTGAAGTATTCAAGAAAAAACTTCAAGAATTAGCTAATCTTTACATTGAAAAAAATAGAAAAGTAGTATCTTTCTGGACAATGGGTATGAATCAACATACAAGAGGTACTTGGGTAAATACACTTTCGTACAATGTTCACTTTATGTTAAATAAACAAGCTAGACCAGGTAGTGGAGCATTCTCACTTACAGGACAACCATCAGCGTGTGGTACTGCTAGAGAAGTTGGTACATTTACACATAGACTTCCTGCTGATATGATGGTTAAAAACCCTAAACATAGAGCAATTGCAGAGAATAAATGGATGATTCCAGCTGGTACTCTTAATGGTGTTGGTAAACAACATATTATGAAAATTCATAGAGATATTGAAGATGGACTTGTTAAGTTTGCATGGGTAAATGTTTGTAACCCATACCAAGATAGTGCGTCAGCTACTCACTGGATTAAAGCAGCAAGAGAGATGGATAACTTTATCGTATGTTCTGATGGTTATCCTGGTATTTCAGCAAAAGTATCTGACCTTGTTCTTCCATCAGCAATGATATATGAAAAATGGGGAGCGTACGGAAACGCAGAGAGAAGAACACAACACTGGAGACAACAAGTTCTACCAGTTGGTGACGCAATGTCAGATACATGGCAGTGGGTTGAGTTCTCAAAAAGATTTACAGTTAAAGACCTTTGGGGTGAGTGGAAACCAAGTGGACCTAGAAAAAAAGCACTTCCATCTGTAATAGCAGAAGCTAAGAAAATGGGTTATAGTGATGATACAACTATGTTTGATATTCTTTTCAATAACAAAGTAGCTAAAAGCTATAAACTTGACCAAAAAGATCCTATTCAAAAAGGTTATGATAACTCTGAAGCTTATGGTGATAGTAGAAATGTTGTTGGTTCTGATGGTAAAGTATTTAAAGGTTATGGACACTTTATCCAAAAATACTTATTTGAAGAGTATGCGGCATTTACTAGAGGACATGGTCATGACCTTGCTCCATTTGATATGTATCATAAGGTTAGAGGACTTAAATGGCCAGTTGTTGATGGTAAAGAGACACAATGGAGATTTAATGCTAAGTATGACCCTTATGCGGCAAAAGCTACAAAAGAGAGTGGTAACTCACACGCATTCTATGGAAAACTTGCTAAGAAACTTTTACAAGGTAGCTTAACTGCACCAGATAAAAAACTAGGTAAAAAAGCTCTTCCAAATAAAGCTAAGATATTTGCAAGACCATATATGGATCCACCAGAAATGCCAGATGAAAATTATGATACTTGGTTATGTACAGGTAGAGTTCTTGAACATTGGCATTCAGGTACAATGACTATGAGAGTTCCTGAATTATATAGAGCTGTTCCAGAAGCACTATGTTATATGCACCCAGAAGATGCTAAGAAAAAAGGTCTTAAAAGAGGTGCTTTATGTTGGGTTGAATCAAGAAGAGGTAAAGTTAAAGCAAGAGTTGAAACTAGAGGTAGAAATAGACCTGCTAGAGGACTTGTATTTGTACCTTGGTTTGATGAGAAAGTATTTATTAATAAAGTATGTCTTGATGCTACTTGTCCTATGTCAAAGCAGACAGATTACAAGAAATGTGCTGTTAAAATTTATAAAGTATAATTAATGGCTAACTCCAACAACAACAGACGAAAGTTTATGACGACGACCCTTCAAAGCGTAGGTTTAACAGCTCTTGGTGGTTTGTTGTGGAGCGGCTATAGTGATGAGGTAAAAGCATCACCATTGGTACTAAGACCACCTGGGGCGATTAAAGAAGATGATTTTTTAACTGCTTGTATTAAGTGTGGTCTATGTGCAGAGGCTTGTAAAAATAGAGATACAAATATAGATATGACAACAGGATTGGCAAAAGAAGGGACTCTAAAAATGGCAAAAGGTGGAGACCATAAATTAATTGGTACTCCATTTTTTATCCCAACAGAAGTTCCTTGTTATATGTGTGAAGATATTCCTTGTGTACCTGTATGTCCATCTGGTGCATTAAATCAAGAGTCCGTATCTAATGATAAGGGTGAACTTGATATTAATAAATCAAGAATGGGATTAGCAGTAGTTCATAAAGAGTCATGTATAGCCTATTGGGGGATACAGTGTGATGCTTGTTATCGTGCTTGTCCTTTATTAGGAGATGCTATAACTATTGAAATGCAAAGAAATGAACGGACAGGAAAACACTCATTTATGTTGCCTATTGTTCATGATAGTGTATGTACTGGTTGTGGATTATGCGAAAAAGCATGTGTAACTGAAAAACCTGCTATATTTGTATTACCAAATGATGTATCAAAAGGTATCGCAGGAGACCATTATGTCAAAGGTTGGGATAAAAAAGACGAAAAGCGTATAGAAAATGCAGAGGCAGAGGAGACAACAACAGAACTCTCCAAAAAAGGAAATGCTGGTGATTATCTTAATTCAGGGGAGTTATATTAATGAAAAATATTAAATATCTACTCCTAAGACGGATAACACAAGTTGGAATTTTGTTTCTATATTTTGGTGCAAATGCTTATGGTTGGAATATCTTAGCTGGGACTTTTGGCTCATCTTTACTTTTTGGTACAGTTCCTTTAGCAGACCCATATACTACACTTCAAGTGTTGGCAACTGGGTTTATTTTGGGTGCTGATGTACTTTTGGGTGCAGGGATTATAATTCTTTTTTATATGGTAGTTGGTGGAAGAGCTTTTTGTAGTTGGGTATGTCCTATTAATATGGTAACAGACCTTGCAAATTGGCTTAGACGCAAACTAAAGCTTGATAAAGAAGAGGTCAATTATAGATTTTTGAAACGAAATACACGATACTGGATAATGGTATTGGGTATTATTGTATCGGCTATAGTTGGAATTTCTGCATTTGAGGTACTTAGTCCTATTACAATTATGCAAAGAGGTATTATTTTTGGTTTTGGTGCTGGGATTTCTTTAATTATAGCAATATTTCTATTTGATGTATTTGGTGTCAAAAATGGTTGGTGTGGGCATCTATGTCCTTTAGGTGCTACCTATTCACTAATTGGAAAAAGTAGTCTGATTAGGGTAAGTCATGATCACGAAGCTTGTACAAATTGTATGAAGTGTAAGGTGGTATGCCCTGAAAATCATGTACTATATATGATAAACAAAGAGAGTATTATGGTACTTAATGGAGAGTGTAGTAATTGTGGGCGTTGTATTGATGTTTGTGATGATGATGCACTTGAATTTGGTATTAGAAGTTATATAAAAAATAGTAAAAAATAGGGGGAAACAAAAATGGTAAAAGTTATAAAAACAATTGCATTAGTTGCACTTCTTGCTCCTTCACTATATAGTGGGGATGTTATAGATATTAACAAAGAGGCTAACTCTAAAACTAATCTTGAAAAAGATGACTTAGGTAACAAAAAAGAGGTTACAGAAGCAGTTTTAGGACTTAGAAAAACAGACCTTTATAGTGAAGAGGCTGAAACAACAGGTATGAAAACAAACTATGGAACAGATGCACCTGGTACATCTAAAAGAATTGAGAGAGCATTTCAAGATGCACCACCAATGATTCCACACTCTGTAGAGGGTCTGCTTCCAATTACAGCAAAAAATAATACTTGTACAGGTTGTCATATGCCAGAAGTTGCACCAGCAATGAAAGCAACTCCAATTCCAAAATCTCACTTTGTAAACTTTAGACCAAATCATAAATTTGATGGTAAAATGTTTAAAAAAGCAATTGATAACTATAAAAATGAGATTACTATCTCTAAACCTAGTAAAGATTTATCGATGGCTAGATTTAACTGTTCTCAATGTCATGCTCCTCAATCAAGAGGTGCTTTAGCAGTATCAAATACATTTGAGGGTGGTTTTTCTGATAAAGATGGAAAAAGTGCTTCAAATTGGTATGATAGAATGGCTGATGATTTAGCAACTGTTGGAGAGGGTAACTCAATAGTAACTAAAAAAGATTTAGAAAATAAAAATTCTGGTGCTGGTAAGAGTGTATGGCATTAAATGGCAGAAGATATAAATAGAAGAGAGCTTTTTAGCTCTCTTACCTCTTCTTTTAAAGAACAAGAGAAGATAATTATAAGACCACCATATTATAATGATGAAGCTGATTTTCATAAATATTGTATTGATTGTATTGATAAACCTTGTATCAATATTTGTGAAGAGCAGATAATTAAACTCTCAAATGATGAGACAGTTGAACTTGATTTAAGCAAAAGTGGATGTACATATTGTGATGATTGTGCTGATGTTTGTGAAGCAGATGTATTAAAAATAGAAAATCTTGCTAATATTAATGCAAAAATAGAGATAGATATACTAAAATGTCTTAGTTGGCATCAAACTATGTGTTTTAGTTGCAAAGAGCCATGTCTTGATAATGCAATTAGCTTTATAGGAATGTTTAGAGCAGAAATTATCGCTGATAAATGTACAAGTTGTGGTTTTTGTATATCAAAATGCCCAGTAGAGGCAATTACAATAAGTAGATAAGGAGAAGAGAGTATGGCAGTAAAATTTATATCACAAGTAGAACCAAATGGATTAGGTGGTTGGTTTATTCGTCTAATTGATACACTAGAAGAGAGTGAAGTAGTATGTAAAGATTTAGATGAATATGCTACAAATATAGAAGAGTTAGGTGCTGAATATGGAGGAGAGATTGAGGTAGAGTGGATAAGAGATAAAGCACTAAGCCCTGCAAGTATCCAAGAACTTCAAGAACAGATGGCAATAATGCAAGAGAAATACCAAGAAGAGATAGATAAAATCAATGGTAAAGAGGATAGTTATGAGTTTAACCCCAACAATTAATAAGATACTATTACTCCTAATTTTTGTTACAGGAGTGAGTGCTATTGAGCCTAGTTTTATATACAAAGGTAGTGGAGGAGTAACAGATTTGGTATATCAAGATAGCAAACTATACTCTGCTACGGCCGAGGGTAAAGTAGATATTTATGATACAACTTCTCAAAAACTAATCCAAACAATAGAAGTACCCAAAATAAAAGATTTTATTGGCGATAAAGTAACATCTAAGATATATTCAGTAGATATAATTGATAATAAGATTATGATAGTCTCACAAGGTAAAATGGGATATAGAAGAGTCCATATATTTCAAGATAATGAATTAAAAGAGATAATATCAACAAATCAATCATATACAATTAGCCAAGCTAAATTTATAAACAAAGATAAGCTACTTATCGCACTATTAAGTAATGAATTAATCTTATATGATATTAGCAACTCAAAAACGATTTATAGAAATCAAATATCTGCTTCTAAGTTTTCTAGTTTTGCAATAAATGAAAAAAAAGAGAAAGTAGTGATAGCAGATGAGAGTGGTGAGCTTAAAGTTGTGGATATAAACAGTGGTAAAATCATCAAAGAATTAAAAGGTCAAAATGTAGATAATATATTTCAAGTTGATTACAAAAATAGTATAGTTATCACAGCAGGACAAGATAGAAGATGTGCAATATACTCTGATGACAAAAAAGTGAGCTACTATAAAGATGGCACATTTTTGATATATAGTGCAGGACTAAGTCCAAGTGGAAATAGAGGTGCTTATGCAAGTGATGAGAATAATAATATTACTATTTTTGATACCAATACCAAAAGTAATCTATATAAATTAGGACACCATAAGGCAACTATTAGTAAAATCTTATTTATAAATGAAAATGAACTTTTTAGTGCAAATGATAGCAATGAGATAAATTATTGGAAATTAAAATAGAAGGAAAAAGATATGAATATATCAAGTATAGTAGTACAAACACTACCAAAATATTTAGATGGAGTAGTTGAGGCATTAAAAGAGTGTGAAGCATGTGATTACCACCTACACGATGCAAAAGGAAGAGTAATTATCACAATAGAGGGCGAGGGAGTACAAGAAGAACTTGCCAAACTTAGAGTAGTAGAAGCAATTCCAAATATTATGTCTGCTGAAATGCAAATGGCATATAGTGAAGATGAACTAGATGAACACATGGAAAAATTAGAAAATGCCGATTTAGTCCCAAAAATGCTAAATGATGATAATGTATCAGTAGAAAATATCATATATAGAGGCGATTTAAAGAAAAAAGATTTAGAGGGATTTGCTAAAGATTTTGATAGAATAGAGTAAAAGTAGATTCTATATTATTCTTTGGTGTAGGGTGGGAGAATCCCACCAAAATATAATACTTTAGTATTGTTTTATCCTATTTTATTAAATAAGTCAATTTAAACTACTTAAAATCCTCTTAGCCACCTCATCATGAGAGTGCATTCCATCTGAAAAATTACTATTTTTAAAATTATATATATGTGGGTTGTATGAACCTTTTACATCAATATCCATCTCTTTAGCAAAATCTTTTAAATATCTCTCTACTATATTAATATATTTATATTTTGGATTTTTAGATAGTATATCATAGGTTAGAGGGTGGTATGGTGGAAGGTAGAATATTATATTTATATCTTTGGATTTAAGATATTTGATAAAATCTTCAAAGAGTTTGATATTGCTTAATTTATTATAATTATTTAATAGATATACTTTGCCTTGAGTATATTTTTTGGCTTTTTTTAGGACAAGATTTGGTTTGATATATCTTCGTTTATACTCATAATATCTTGAACCATCTATATCTTTGATTGTATCATCTATATCTATGCTATTAGCTATATAAAAGGCTTTGCCATCGTTTGCTAAAAGGGTTTTAAAGAATTTGATATTAGTGATAGTGTAATCATAATTTATTAGCTGTTTCCATTTTGCTGTATTTATTTTGATACTGTTTTGTTGCTTTTTATGATAGATTTGAGCAAATTCAAAATTATAATAATCCTCTATACTTTTCCACTTATTATGCTCACTATTTTTATTAAATATCCATGGGTCTATTCCTAAAATAATAGTTTTGGGTAAGTATTTAGCTATTTTCTCATAAGCACCAATAATTGCTATATAATCATCTAATATCGCTCCTGTTACAGAGTGATTAAAGAAGTTTTTATTAGATGTGATAAATTTTTTTCTAATTTGTAGGCTTCTTGATGAACCAATGGCTATAATATCATTTTTGTTGTTTAAATTTTGGATTATTAGTTTTTGAAAAGCTCTCTCATCATAGTTTTTTAATCCTGCTATAATTTTGCCATCTGTAATAGCTTTTGCTCCATCTAATAGATAATTAGAGTTGCCAAATATTCCTAAGCTATCCACTCTATAATTAAATATAGTGATAATTAAAATAATTAAAGCTGTTGTAATTGTGGTCTGTTTTATCCAAATAATATCTTTTTTCATAATCAAAACCTAAAGTATAAAAACTCAGAATAGCCACTAAGTTTATAAAATGATATAACAAATGCTACTATAAAAATCAGGCTATTAAGTAGGGTTGGTTTAAATGATTTAAGTTGTTCCATAGAATTTTTAAAGAGTAATATTATTATAAATCCTGCTATAAGCCATAAAACTATATCTTTATTGGCATCTATATTTGTGATAAATGCACCAAATTCAATATTATATTGTTCTAATATAATCAATTTAGATTTTAGAAATGGTGGCAGTACAACATTATCCAAGCTAAACATACCACCAAAGACTTTAATAGCATCTTCCCAATTTTTGGCTCTAAAAAATATCCAAGCTATATTTACAAAGTTAAAGGTAATAATCCACCCTACCCAACTCCATAATTTAACCCCTAAACTACTCCAAGCCCTATAAATAACAATCGCTACTCCATGTAAAAACCCCCAAAATAGAAAAGTCCAACCAGCACCATGCCAAATTCCACCAAGCACAAAAGTAGCCAAAAGATTATTATATGTCCTAAACTCCCCTTTTCTATTGCCACCAAGAGGGATATATATATAATCTCTTAAAAACCTACTTAGAGTAATATGCCATCTTCTCCAAAAATCTTGAATATTTGTTGCTTTATATGGGCTATTAAAGTTAATTGGTAGTTTAATATTAAATAGAAGTGCCACTGCTATTGCCATATCTGTATATCCACTAAAATCAAAATATAGTTGAAATGTATATGATAGACTTGTAGCCCATGCTTCAAATAGATTTAGAGTTGTAGCATTATCAAATCCTGAAGTAGCCCAAAGAGCAAAAGTATCAGCTATTACAACCTTTTTGAAGAGTCCAATAGAGAAGATAAAAAGCCCAATAGATATATTTCTATAATTGATTACTCTATTTTTGCTATCTTCAAATTGAGGCATCATCTCTTTGTGATGGACGATAGGTCCTGCTATAAGTTGAGGGAAGAATGTAACAAATAGAGCATAATTTAAAAAATCATACTCTTTGGTTTCTCCTTTGTAGCTATCAACTAAATATGATATTTGTTGAAATGTAAAAAATGAGATAGCTAAAGGTAGGGCTAAATGTAAAAGTCCAATATTAGTATTCAAAGCTAAATTTAAATTCTCAATAAAAAAATCACTATATTTAAAATATCCAAGAAGTGCTATATTTGATATAATTCCAAATATAAGTATAAATTTATTAGATATATTTAGAGTATGCTTATGAAAACTATTTCCAATAATATAGTTAAATATCATTGAAAATAGAATTAAAGGGAGATATATTATATTCCACCAACTATAAAAAAATAGACTACTAAAGACTAAAAAACCTTTGCTAATAATAGTAAATTTCTTATAATTTAGATAAAAATATATAAAAAATGTAATTGGTAAAAATGCGAATATAAACTCATAACTATTAAATAGCAAATATATTTCCTTTGGGATATTATTTGCTTAATATTACCATAAGTATTATAAAAGATTTCATATCTAATATTGATATTTATGATATAATAATCTCTATTATTAATAGAAGAGAGATAAAATGTTTGAAAAATATTTAGCATATAGTGCTAGTGCTGGTAGTGGTAAGACTTTTAGGCTTAGTGTGAGGTATATATCGCTTCTATTTATGGGGGTTAATCCATCTTCAATATTGGCAGCTACATTTACCAAAAAGGCTGCTTCGGAGATGAGGAGTAGAGTTATAGATTCTTTGAGAGATATTAATAAGAGTGATAATTTAGCATTTTTAGAAGAGGTATCCAAGGAGTCTAGAATATCTACTGTTGATATATTAAATGCCAAAGATGAAGTATTAGAGAGATTTTTATCAAGTAGTAATCATATTGTAACTATTGATAGTTTTTTTGCCTCTATTTTACGGAGTGCCTCTTTTGAGATTGGATTAGAGCCTGATTTTGAGACAAAAGATATTGATATTGATGAGTTTCAAGAGAGGTTTCTTAAACGGATTTTAGATGATAATCAAGTAGAGTCATTTCTACAACTCAAAGAGCATTTAGAGGATAAGAGGTTTGATAAAATTTTTAATATTATGGGTGAGTTTTATAAATTAGATGCGATTTTACCAAAAGATATAATCTATACAACTAATAATATAAAAGAGATTGAGGCTAATATAGAGAGATTAAGGGTAGAATTAATCTTAGCATTAGAAGAGGTTGGAGCATCAAATAGAGCTATTAAACAGTTTGAGACATCTAATATAAAAGAGCTTTTTAATAAGGGGCTTTTTGAGAAAAATGAGTTGATAGAACATAGTTGGTTTAAAAAATACTCTAATACAAAGATAGAAAATATATATGAAGAGTTAAAAATAGAGCTAAAAAAATGGATAAATTTAAAAGAGGCTATAATACTTAGACATCTTATGGATATTTACTCTAATTTTAGAAGCTCAAAGCTTGATATGGCAATCTCATCTAACTCTCTATCATTTGATGATTTGGGTATGTTTGTATATCTACTTTTATATGGTAGTGTTAGTCGTGAGTTTATATATTTCAAGATGGATAGTAAGTTTGAGCATATACTTTTAGATGAGTTTCAAGATACATCAATTTTACAATTTTTGCTATTTAAACCTCTAATAGATGAGCTATTTTCCAAAGATGATGATAAGTTTAGAAGTTTCTTTTTTGTAGGGGATACAAAGCAATCTCTATATAGGTTTAGAGGTGGTGTAGAGGAGCTATTTAATAGAGTAGCTAATATATATAATATTCCAATTAAAAATATGAATATCAATTATAGAAGTGCTTCAAATATTGTAAAGTGTGTAAATAGAGCATTTAATGGGGTAATTGATGGTTATCAAATCCAACATAGTAGAGATGGTATAAAAGATGGATTTGTGAATGTAGTAGAGTCAGTTGAACCTATTGAAGATGCTATTATAGAGGCTAAGAGATTGATAGATAGTGGGGCTAATGTAGATGATATAGCATTTTTGGTATCTACTAATAAAGATGGTGTAGCTTTGCAAAATAGATGTTTTAAAAATGGGATTGATAATATTTTACAGACCTCATCATCTCTGGAGTTATTAGCAAATATTAGTGCTATTGTATCTATGATAGAGTATCTATATGATGGTAATATGATAGATGCTAAGGCTATACTACTAAAATATAATATAGAAGATTTTGATAAAAGTTGGTATAGTCATTTAATAGAGCCTTATGATGCTTGTGATAAGCTTATTAATATATTTGAGCTTTTTCATGGTGATGTTAATATCCTTAAACTTCTTGAGTTTGCTTCAAAGTTTCGTGATATTCCTACATTTATAGAGGAGTTTAGGAACTCATCATTAGAGATTTCAAGTAATACAATTCATGGTGCTAGGATTATGACAATCCATGGTTCAAAGGGGTTGGAGTTCGCTCATGTAATAGTAGTAGATAGAAGTGGTAGAAAATCGCCTGACCATAGTGCTATGATATATAATTATAATGATGAATTAGAGATAGATAAAGTAGCATTAAGATATGCAAATAGAGATAATTTTGATGAGGATTATCAAGAGATTATAGCCAATCGTAAAAAGTTAAACCAAAAAGATGCTCTAAATGTGCTATATGTTGCCCTTACAAGGGCTGTATCATCTATGATAATTATCAAAAAACCCAAAGATTCTATATTTGATATGGTAGAGATTGTACCTATAGGTAAATTAGAGATAGAAGCACCCAAAGAGAGAAAAAAGAGTCCAACAAGCAAAGATATAAAACTATCATATTATGGCAAACAAAATAAAAGAAACAGTGAAGATGATATAGTTGAAAATAGTGAAGCTATAAATTATGGATTAGCCCTACACTACTCATTGGAGATGCTAAATAATTTAGATAGTAAATTTATAGATAGTGCGATGGACTCTACTATTAATAGATATGGAAATATACTCAAAAAAGATATTTTAGATGATATAAAACTAAGAGTATTAAACCTAACTAATAATATAGAGTTTCAAAATCTATTAAAAGATGCCAAATTTTATAAAGAGATTTCTATTAGTTTTGAGGGTAATATAAAACAGATAGATTTATTAATAGAGTATGAGAATAGTTATATAGTAGCTGATTATAAAAGCTCTAAAAAGTTTCATATTAAATATATATCACAAATCAAAGAGTATCAAAAAGCAATTAAGAGTATTACTCAAAAAGATACAAAAGCTATACTTATTTATATATTAGATAGTGGTATAGAGATTATAGAGATAGATTAGTCCATCTCTAAATCTATTATAAATTTTGCACCATTTATACCATTTTCTACACTCAATTTACCACCCATATTATCTTCTATAATCATTTTTGACATATATAGTCCCATTCCTGTCCCCTTACCTTGTTCTTTGGTAGTAAAATATGGTTCAAAGACTCTCATTAATATATCTTGTGGTATTCCTCCTGCGTTATCTTCTATTGTAATCTTATTTTTCTCTATTACTATATCTATTTTTGGATTTGCTATACTCTCTTCTACTAATATATCTTTGGCATTATTTATAATATTTAGTATAACTTGTTGATACTCACTTTGTAATCCATAATATTCAAACTCATCACCAATAATTGTTATTTTTATACTATTTTGAGTAATTTGTGCTGATAACATAGTAATTACTGATTGAATTGTCTCTTTGATATTAAAATTGATTTTTTCTTTATCTACTCTAAAAAAGTTTCTAAAATCATCTATTGTTTTACTCATAAAATCAATAACCTCTTTATTTTCAGATATAAACTCTTCTATATACTTTTCATTATTTAATTTACCATCTTTATAATCATATTTTAAATTTTGGATACCTAAAAAAACAGTATTTAATGGTTGTCTCCACTGGTGGGCTATTGCACCTATCATCTCTCCCATTTGTGCCATTTTTGTCTGTTGTTCTAAAAGTTGTTTCTGTTTTAGACTCTTTAGTACCTCTTGATGTATTCTATCTTCTAGTATATAATTTAGTTTCTCTATCTCTCTTTTTAATTTTCCCTGCTTGATATAAAAATAACTAATTATAGATATAATTATAAAAAATATCAAACTAACATATAAAAGTATTGCATAATCAACTATAGTCTCTTTTTCATGATGTTGTATCCATTTAGCAAATATCTCCTCTTTTGTATGTCTATCTATACCTACAATAATCTTTTCAAAAATAGTATTTAATATAGGTTCATCATTTCTAGTAGCTACTCTATACTCTAAGTTTATATCAACTCTTCCTGATACTTTGAGTGTACTTATAAACTCTTTTTGGATTTTATAATCTATAGTTGCAAGATTATCAATAAATGCAAATATCTCTCCACTCTCTACCTTTCTAAGACCATCATCAATAGACTCAACTGGAATTATATTTATATCAGGATATTTATTTTTTAATATAGTAGATATAGAATAACCATTTACTATACCTATCTTTACATTTACAATAGCAGTAATACTCTCTATATATGGAGTACGATTTTGTGTAGCTATAACCATAGGTATCTTTAGATATGGTGATGTAAAATCCATATATTTTTTTCTCTTCTCTATAATAGGAACCATTGAAAATATATCACACTCTCTATTTTTGGCTTTTTTTACTGATTCATTCCAATCTTTTGTTATCACTAATTTAATAGCTATTCCTATATTATCTTCTATTATTTTCATATATTCAGAGGCAAGTCCTATATGTTTGCCATTTTCTATCTTCTCAAAAGGCATCCAATCAGGGTCTATACACATCTTTATCTCTTTTTTATTCTCCAAATATCTTAGTTCATCTTTAGTGAGATTTATAGAAGCCTCTAAATAAACAAAAGATAAAATAAATATTAATAAAATATTTCTCATATACCTAACCTTATTTTAAATATAGCACCATTATCACTATTTTTTACACTTAGACTACCACTCATATTCTATTCTATTATCATCTTAGACATATAAAGCCCTATTCCTATACCTTTGCCTTGTTCTTTGGTAGTAAAATTAAGCTAGATACAAAACTTACTTGTTTAAAAATAGTATAACTATTATACAATAAATTAACCAAAAGGATGGTAACTAAAGTAGATAATCCCCATTAGATACTCTCTTAGTTGGATTAATATCTAATCTATTTGGTTCTATAAAATCCTTATTATAATATGCTTCAATAGCGTATCTGCCAATCATTACAGCATTATCAGAACAGTACTCTAATGGTGCAAAATGGATATTTTTATTAAACTCTTTACATATCCCTTTATAGGCATCTCTAATATATAGATTTGCAGAAGCACCACCAACAATTGCAAAATCTTCTATATCACAAGAGGCAAATACCTTTTTGCTCTTTTGTAATAGATGGAGTTTAATAGCTTTTTGAAATGATGCTGAAATATCACATCTATCTTGATAAGTTATAGCCTCACCTAAACCCTCTATTTTGAGTCTTACAGCATTTTTGAGTCCTGATAATGAAAATGCAATAAGAGGAGAGTGTTTTAGTGGCACGGGTAAATCAAATCTATCCTCATTCCCCTCTCTTGCTAATTTCTCAATAATAGGCCCACCTGGGTAACCTAATCCCATCATCTTAGCACATTTATCAAAACTCTCTCCCACACTATCATCAATGCTAGTAGCCAAAATCTTCATCTTATCTCTACCTCTTACTTCAATAATTTGAGTATGTCCTCCTGATATTAAAAGCACAAGAATAGGTTCTATTATCTCTTTTTCTATAAATAGTGAATATATATGCCCTTTAAGATGATGTACTCCAATTAGAGGAATATTAAGTAACATTGCCAATGCTTTTGCCATAGAGATACCCTCTAATAGAGTTACTCCAAGACCTGGTTGATTTGTAACTGATACTGCTTTGAGATGCTTGAAATATGGTTTAACCTCTTCTAAAATTATAGGTAAATCAATAGCATGAAGCCGTGATGCTAATTCAGGGACTACTCCACCATAAATAGAGTGTTTAGCCTCTTGTGATATTTTTTTATGAAATACTACTTTTTTACTATCTATCTCTGTAATAGCAATAGAACTATCATCACAAGAACTCTCAATACTCAATATCATTATTTAGCCTTTAATATATATTGATAGAATTTTATCATAAAACAATAAAATTAACTCAAAAATCTCTCAATAGCATTTGAAGCTTTACCATAAAGCACTTTATCAAATAGATTATCTTTATATCCTACATTAAATATCTGTGAACAACCTCTACATCTCAATTCTGGCAAAAATCCATTATGAAAGCTCTTTTGCTCTATTATAAGCCTTTGATATTGCACTCATACAAGCACCTCTTACTCCACCATCTTCTAATGCTCCATATCCATAAGCTGTAGTACCTGCAGGACTCATTACACCATCTTTTATAAGTGCTGGATGCTCTATTTGGATTAAATCCCCAAATCCTTTGAAAAGCCCTCTCATTATAGCCATAGCATCATCTCTTTTAAGCCCCTCTTTTACAGCCCCATCAGCTAATGCCTCTGCTATTAATGCCAAATAAGCTGGACCACTCCCTGCCAATGCTGTGGCTATATCAATCTCTTTTTGACTATCAAGCCATCTTGTGCTACCAATAGCATTAAATAGCTCTACTGCCTCATCTTGATAATCAATATCCCCAGTAAGAGTAGTCATAGACTGTCCCACACTAGCCCCAAGATTTGGCATTACACGAATATAATTTTTTGATTTTATATTTAGAGAGAGAGTCTCAATAGTAGTCCCTGCTAATACAGAGTAAATAATATCAGCCTCTCCATTAAGTATCTCTCCAACCTCTACTACATTATATGGTTTAACAGCTAAAATTATATTTTTCTTATCTATATTAAAATCTTTTATTAAACTCTTAGAGATTTTAATATCAAGTTTAGACTCAAAAAGATTAAGATTATCCATACTTCTACCAACAATCTCTAAATCATAACTATTTTCCAACCCCTTAGCAATAGAGAGTGCCATATTCCCATTACCTATAATTGTAATTAATTTTTTCATAATCTACCTACTTTTTGATTATTATACAGAAGAAATATTAAATTTTAAATATCTTTAGGTACTTTATAAATTTAAATTACACCTCTACCACTTCAACCTTAACAGATTTAAACCTTGCTGTTAATATCAACTCATCACACTCATCTCCAAATATCGCATTTATTTCACTTTTGGCATGATGGAATGTCGTATATAGTGTTTGTGGTTTGATTTTATTTGAATACTCTACTCTTAGTGGGGTAGTCTCTCCATATTGAGTTTTTAATATTACTCTTTTAGATGTAATTTTATCTCTATCTTCTATGGATACAAAAAGCAGATCTTCATCATGTTTTGTATATAATTTTTTGCTTCTTGAAGTTTGAGCAGAGTTATTATAGTGAGCCAAAATTCTACCCGTGGTTAGATAAAATCTATTATTATCTTGATAAAATCTATTCTCTAAAATCTCTTGAACCATTCCTCTAAGGCTATATTGATGATATACAAAATTGGCTAATCCATCATCTGTCCTAAAGTCTAATAGGTGTAATACTGGTGTATCTTCATGGTATATTGGCCACTGCATTCCTCTTTTTCTATGTCTTTTTAGTCTATAATATTTTGCTCCACTAAATCTTCTATGGGCTACTTTTGTAACCTCTTCCCAAACATCTTCACTTGTAGAATAGTTAAAATCTCCACCAAGTTTATTATCTAACATCTGTAAAACTTCCCAATCATCAGGTAGATTTGAACTTACAAGAGGTTGAGATAGATGTAATCTTCTCATAGCATTTACATATACACCTGTTTTTTCATAAGCACTCTTTACACCAATTACAATATCAGCATAATGAGCAACATCAGTCATAAACAGCTCTTGAGTCATTATAAATTCAAGATTTTTAATCCCCTTTTTTACTTTGTTTATATTGGTGTGGATATGTGTAATATCTTCACCCATATTAAGTAGTGCTTTTACATCTCCTTTTATCATCTCATCAATAAGTTGAGGTGTCATTAATCCTGCGATTTTGGCATCTTGATAATCAGGTTCATAATATGGCAGACAACCCATATCACAAGCACCTTGAACATTATTTTGTCCTCTTAATGGCATAAGTCCTGCTCCACTTTTACCGATATTTCCTGTCATTATCGCAAGGTGTGTAATTGCCATTACAGCATAACTACCATCAAGATGTTCAGTAATTCCAAGCCCCCAAAATATCATAGATTTTTTAAGAGCATACTCTCTTGCTATATTTGGTATCATTTTAGATAGATACTCATACCCCTCAATATCTTCAAAAAACTTAGGATTAGCATATTTATCATTTAATATTAAACTCTTAAACTCCTTAAATCCTTTGCTCCTTTTCTCTATAAAACTCTTATCATAAAGCTCTTCGGTAATAATAACATAAGCCATCATATTTAAAATAAGTAGATTTGATTCAAATGGTATAATAGTATTATATTTAGCCAATTTAGATAGTTTGGTTTCTCGTACATCAATTACAGCTAAATTATTATGATTCCTTGCCATATCTACCATACGATTAGCAATAATTGGGTGAGCCTCCATAACATTAGCTCCAATTACTACCATAAATTCAGCTTCATAAATATCATTATATGGATTAGTGGCCGCTCCCTCTCCAATAGTTGTTTTCATTCCTTTGAGTGATGGAGAGTGGCAAACTCTAGCACAATTATCAACATTACCTGACTCCATAGTCTCTCTACAAAACTTTTGAAATAGATATGAGCTTTCACAATTAGTCCTAGCCCCTCCAATAGCACAAAAACTTTTGCCACCAAATTTATCTTTTATCTCTTTGAGTTTCATTGAAGCAATTGTTGTAGCCATATCAAGCGAACAGGTATAATAATCGCTATTAAACTCTATCAACTCATCTTTGGCTACTTCATATAATTTGGGATTTCTATCCAAAAAACTCTTTTTAATTTGTGGTTCTTTGATTCTATCAGGGGCATCTACAAAATCATATCCATATTTACCCTTGATACATAGTTTTCCTTGGCTTACTACTCCATCTTTTTGAGCATAAATTTTTTGGATTTTATTATCTTCTACAACTGCTGTTATATCACAACCTACACCACAATATGTACATACACTCTCTATCTCTTTTTTCATTTTTTTCCTAACATTATTTTTTTAATATTTTATTATTTAACTATATTATCTTTTTATTATATCATAACTTCTTAATTTTATTTATCTCATCTCGTAGCCGTATTGCTTCTTCAAATTCTAGGCTTTTAGATGCTTCTATCATTTTGATTTTAAGTGATTTTATAAGTTCTTGTTTCTGTGATTTGGGCATTTTCTCTATTTTAGTTTTAATATAATCCTCTTCTTGAGTTTTGAGATTTCTATCAAGAGTTCTTGTTGTTGTAGTGGGAGTTATATTATGTTTTACATTATACTCTTGTTGTTTAGCTCTTCTCTTTTGTGTTATTTTGATTGTTTCACTCATTGATTTAGTTGTTTTTTTTGCATACATTATTACTCTACCATCTATATTTCTAGCACATCTTCCTGAAGTTTGGATAAGAGATGTAAGAGAACGCAAAAATCCCTCTTTATCGGCGTCCATTATAGCTACAAGGCTAACTTCTGGAATATCTAAACCCTCACGAAGTAGATTAATACCTATTAATACATCAAAATCACCCAATCTTAAACCTCTAATTATCTGATTTCTCTCTACTGTATCAAGGTCAGAGTGCATATATTTAACTTTTAATCCCAACTCATTATAATATTTACTTAGCTCTTCTGCCATTTTTTTGGTTAATACTGTTACTAATACTCTTTGATTTTTGGATATAACCTCTTTTATCTCATCAAATAGATGTTCTACTTGATATCTGCTATCTACTACTTCAATTGTAGGGTCTAGTAGTCCTGTGGGGCGAACTATTTGTTGGGCTATTATAGAAGAGTTTTCTAGTTCAAACTCTGATGGAGTAGCAGAGACAAAGAGAAAATGTGGGATTTTATCAATATATTCATTGATTTTAAGAGGGCGATTATCAAGGGCTGATGGTAATCTAAACCCATACTCTACTAATACCTCTTTACGGCTTCTATCTCCTGCGTACATTCCTCTAAATTGGGGCAGTGATACATGAGACTCATCTACAATTACAAGATAATCATCACACATCTTTTCAAAATAATCTAACATTGTATATGGAGACTCTCCCTCTTTCTTATCACTTAGATGTCTTGAATAGTTCTCTATTCCCTTACATATACCAGTGGTCTCCATCATCTCTAAATCAAACTCACATCTTTGCTTTAATCTATTATACTCTAGTAGTTTATCATTTGATTTAAAATAGGCTAATCGTTTATCAAGTTCCTCTTCTATACTTTTGATAGCTACTTTTAATCTCTCTTGTGAAACTACAAATTGGCTTGTGGCAAATATTGTAACTTCATTAAGATTTTCAATCTTTTTATTTGTAAGAGTATCAAATGTATAGATAGACTCTATCTCATCTCCAAAAAACTCTACTCTAATAGCCTCTTGATAACGGTATGCTAAATATATATCAATTACCTCTCCATTTACACGAAAATTGCCTATATCAAAATAATCATCTTCACGAGAATAACCCATATCTACAAGTCGTAGAAGTAGCTCTTTTTGATTATACTCCTCCCTAACTCTAAGTATCTGTATCATCTCTTTATACTCATCAGGAGAACCCAATCCATAATTAGCAGATACAGATGCTATGATTATCACATCATCATAACTAAGTAGCGAAGCAGTGGCACTTAATCTCAATCTCTCTAACTCATCATTAATAGAACTATCCTTATCAATAAAGAGGTCTTGTCGTGGGATATATGCTTCTGGTTGATAATAGTCATAATAACTTATAAAATACTCTACTCTATTATTAGGAAAAAAGCTTTTAAATTCACTATATAATTGAGAGGCAAGAGTTTTATTATGGGTCATTATTAGAGTTGGTTTATTTACTTTTGAGATAATATTTGCCATAGTATATGTCTTACCACTCCCTGTAACACCTAAAAGAGTTTGAAACTTATTCCCACTTAAAATAGAGCTACTAAGCTCTTCTATTGCTGTGGGTTGGTCTCCTGAGGGAGAATATTTGCTATTAAGTATAAATTTAGACACGATTTAGCCTTTAATGATAATTTTTAATCTATCTTTGGATATTATTATAACAAAATAATATCTTCAACAACGAGAGGTAGTTCCAATGTCTGCATTAGAGAGATTACGCACAAAAATTGATAATTTAATTAGAAATTATGAACTACTAAAACTTGAAAATTCTAAATTAAAAAAACGATTGGAAAATCCATCATTTGATGCCAAAGAGCAACAAGATATAATTGATAGATTAAAGTATGATTTAGATATAAAAGATAGAGAGATAGACCAATTAATACAGAAAGTAGAAGAATTTTTAGAATCATAAAAGGAGATAAGATTGAAAAAATTAAATTTATCTGTATCAGGAAATAGATACGAAGTAACACTAGAAGAGGATTTTGCTGATTTTGTAGTACAAGATTTAGAAGAGTCAGGCATTATATTTGGAAGAGATAATAATCCATCAAATTTATTAAAAGCATATCTTAAGATTGCCAAAAAGTCAAATAGTTATGAAGATGAGTTGGAGCTTTTGATAGAGACTTTAGATGCTATTTAAAGTAATTTTTAAGTTATATAGGGTATTATTATAACAGTTAATTATTGAATTGACTAAAAAATTATTTTATTAGGAGTTTATTATGAAAAAAGGTTTTACAATGATCGAATTAATTTTCGTGATTGTTATTATTGGTATTTTAGCCGCTGTTGCTATTCCAAAACTTGCTGCAACTAGAGATGATGCAAAGGTAGCTAAAGAACTTACAAATTTATCTACATGTATTGGTGATGTCGGTGCTACATATACAGCATCAGGTGGAGCTATTACTAATGATGTAATTAATGGTTTAGCTTCTTGTAAATCAGTTAAAAATAATGGTAATGGTTGTTGGACTTTGGCTGGTTCTAATGATGGAAACTTAACAGTTGGAGATAATAATGAGGGTAGTGCTTCTTGTGCTAAAGCAGTTGCAAAATCAACAGATAAAGGTATGATGGGCGTTCACTCATTTGGTGCTTCAGGTGTAGTAGAATAAATATAATAGATAGCTTTAAAGCTATCTATTTAATATCTATGTCAATATCTACTAAATTGTTTTGTAAATAATTTAAAATACTGTTATATATAGATTTATCATACATTGTTATATTGTACTCATTACTTTTTAGATAACATTTAGATTTTTTAATCTCTCCAAAATCAAAACGATAACATATATCTTGTTGATAGTTTATATTTGTTGGATAAATAAATAAGACACTTTTATTATCTACTGTTTTATATTCAAAACTACCCGCCTCCGTATATGATTGATTTCCTCTTTTTTCAAGAAGTTTATTATCTTCATAAAAAATTAACCCAATATAGCTACTACCGAGAAAAGGTTGGTCTCTATGTGTATCTACAAATTGTTTAAGGCTATCATAACCTTTACCATCATTATCAACCATAGTTTTCTCTTCTATATATAGATTGCTTAAATACTCTTTTGTTATATTGTATTTACTTCCATTTAAATCTATATTTTTATCATAAGTTTCAAATCTATTTGAATTGAAATTCTCTTTTTTTTCTATTTTTAATTCAAAAATATCTTTAGAACCTACATAGGCTATTAATCCACCCTGTTGATTTACTTTATATTGAATATTAGAAAAACTATCTACATCACTATAATTACCGTCTTCAATAATTATTTTATAATCTCTATCATCTAAAATATAGTTATTACTATTATCATCATAATAGTAATGTTTTAGAGATGTTGTTGTGACCTTATCCATCTCAAATAATAGACTATAATCTCTAAAACCTAAATTAAATCCATATAACTCAATCTCTTTATCAAAACGATATTGATATGATTCTACCTGATTAGATACTACTTGGGAGGAAGTATTGCTAGAACTACCACCACCTCCACCACAACTTGTAAATGCTATACTACTATTTAGTAGTATAGCTATACTTAAAATGCTATTTCTCATAATTATTGAAGGTTAATAGTATAAATTATCTTACTTATAGAGCCATTACCATCTTGTGCTTCAAGAGATACTTTATATGTCCCAGTCATATTGAAATCTTCAAAATATACAGGATTTGTAGTATTTTCATCATTAATAAAACTCATAGGGTAATTACTATCATTTGTATTAATTTCCCATATATATGTAATCGCTTCATTTTCATAATCATTTATATGTGCAAAAAGGGTTAAGTTACTATCATCATTTGATGCATTCATATCAATTCTCTCAATAACAGGGGGCATATTTACTTTAACATCTACATGACTAGTATCATTAATATATATATTAAATGCGGTTACAACTTTATCTCCATTTGTATTTATCATTGTAAATGTATTTGCAAAAGTTCCAGCATCTATTGGTTTAGTATAATTTACATCTAAAATATAATTATATGGAGCATTAGCATCAAAATCTCCACCAGATATGGTACTAGCATTAGGATCAAATGAGTATTTATCTGCACTATATATAGAGTAGTTTACATCATCAAGACCTCTATTGTGTATATCAAATTTTAATTTTGTAATATTTACATCATTAGTCATATCAATTGCATGAATACTTTGTATATACATTTCTGATATTGTTTCTTCTTGAAGAACAAGATAAACTATATAAGGATTATTAGCATCTCTATTTTCTGATGAATCTAATGTATAGTTATTATCACTTGTATATATTGTGTCATCACTAGCATTTTTAGCAATAGTTGTAAACTCTAAATCCTCATCCATTGGAAGAGATGGAATCTCTATAGTCCAATTATTATCACCATCCTCAGTAAAAGGCTTATCCGTTACATAAGTAAGTTTATCACTTATAATAGTAAGCACAATAGAATCAATTTCTGAAACTCTATTAATGTGAGGAGTTCCTCTTAAATTCTTAAGCTTAATCTGTAAATTTGATTTTGCACCATTACTATTTGTAACAGATGTAGATATTTCACTACTACCACATCCAATCATAGCTATCAATATAGCTATCAATATTATAAATTTCTTCATAATAACTCCTTTTTAATTTTACATTAATTATAACATTATAATATTTAACTTATTATTAAATAAGACTCTTAATCTATGGAATATATCTCTTTTGTTATAAAACCTCTCTTGTCTGTAACTTGAATAGATATTTGTGATTCTATACCCATTTGATAATTTTTAAAGAAAACTTGACTCTCTATATTACTACCTATTATCTCTAAATCTCCACTAATGACTTCCCATAAATAATCTATTGTAGCATTCTCATCATCTATAACATTAGCATATATTTCTACACTATCATAACTCTTATTAATATCTAAATTTAATATTTGAGGAGGTTGATTTTCTATTAATCTTATAGAATTATTTTTATCAATTATAAAATCAAACTCTAATTTAGATTTTTTACTAGAACTACTTAGATATAAAAAATTTACAAATCTTCCACTATTTTGTGGTTTAGTATAATTTATATCTAGTTGATATGAGTAATTATTATCATAAGAGTTGATTATTGAGCGTTCAGGTGTAAATATATAATTATCTTCACTATCTATTTGATACTCTAATTCACTTTTTAGATAATTATATATATTAAACTTTATAGTTGCATACTCTTTATAATTATTGATATCTACTACATTAGCACCAAAAAAACTACAATTACACTCATCTACATATTCTAATTTAAGATTAATATTTTTAGAATTAGTTGTTAAGCTAGTTATTCTATTTGCTTGATATATAAACTCACCATCTTTATTAAAAGCAGATGCTTTAAATATCAACTCTTCATTTAATGGTAGTAGAGGTAAAACTATACTCCATATATTATCAATTTTTATCATAGGTTTATTATATAAATAAGTTAAATTTTTGCTATATATATTTAAAAGTATATTTTGAATTTTAATCGGATTTTCTTGGGGGATTCTAGCTCTAATTTTTATATTTGACATTTTATAATTATTATCGCCACAATTATTTAATAATAAAAGTATAAGTAATATTATTAAAGAGTATTTTTTCATAAACTATAACCTTTTTAAATTTTATATTATTTTAATGATACAGTACCATTTTCATCTATATTCAAAGTAAACCTATATGATATATTTTGATCTTCTATACTATTAACAAGAGTGATTAAATTTCCATAACTTCCCTCTGAATCAGCTTTGCTATAATTTATATCTAAAAGATATGAACTATTCTCATCATAATTATCTATTGTGCCACTGCTTGGAGTAAATTCATAATCATCATCACTATATATATTATATGTTATATTATCTTCATTTGGATTTGTTATTTTAAATCTAATTTGAGTATCATCATCTTCACTAATAATATCAATTATATCAGTTGTAATTAATAAATTTTCATATTCTGTTATAGATTTAAAAGTAATAGATATATTATTATCTTCTAATTTTAATTTTATAGTTTGATTAGATTGATATATTAAATCACCATTACTATTAAATGCATTAGCTAAAAATGTAAGATTTTCATCTATAATAAGAGATGGCAAAGATATTGTCCAAATATCATCAATTTTCTCAAAAGGTTTATCTGCTACATAGGTTAATTCATCGCTATATATAGTAAGATAGATAGATTCTATAATTGGAGAATGGCTTCTATTACTTTTAGAATAATTAAGAGTAAGAAAAAGAATAAACATAAGTAATAATTTTTTCATATATCTAAATACCTTTAAAAATTTAATTTTTTATAGAAGAGATTTACTAACTTAAAGAATTATATCATTCTAAAGATTAAAAAAAAATTAAATAGTTTTATTTAAATTATCTGATATATTCTCAAAATTAATAAGATTTTAAGTTTATTGATGTTATCATTTTAACAGTTAGTTATTGAACTAACAAAAATTATTTTATTAGGAGTTTATTATGAAAAAAGGTTTTACAATGATCGAATTAATTTTCGTAATCGTTATTATTGGTATTTTGGCAGCAGTTGCTATTCCAAAACTTGCAGCAACTAGAGATGATGCAAAAGTAGCTAAAGAGCTTACAAACTTAAGTACATGTATTGGTGATGTAGGTGCTACATATACAGCATCTGGTGCAGCAATTACTGCTGATTCAATTACTAAACTTGCATCTTGTAAGTCTGTGCAAGATGGTAAGTGTTGGAAACTTGCAGGTACATCAGATGGTAACTTAACTGTAACCAATGATGGTGATAATGCTGGTACAGCTGCTTGTAAAAAGGCGATTGCTAAATCAGAGACTAAGGGAATGCTTGGAACTCACTCATTTGGTGCTTCTGGTGTAACAGAATAAGAGTTTAAACACTTTTAATATACTCTATAAAATTTATTATAGAGTATATATAGTTTTAAAGGCTTGTTTATGAACAATAGTAGAAAAGCTTTTACTCTACTTGAATTGACTTTTGTAATTGTTATAGTTGGTATATTAGCTTCTGTCGCTCTTCCAAAACTTAGAGCTACTAGAAATGATGCTAGAGTTGCAACAGAACTTGAATCTATAGCAGTTAGACTTCAAACAATACTTATGAAATATACTGCAACTTCTACTTTTAGGTTATCTGATACTGATTATATTACTAATATTTGTTATGATTTTACTGCCTCTTATGAGGATGATGGTGCTATTTTTGTTAATGTAATTAGAAATGATAGTGATGATGAGGTTTGCATGGAGACGAGTAAAAGAGCTAATCAAAATCACCTAATAGGTGAGCATATTTTAAGAGTCAATAATGATGTGATGCAATATGAATAAAATATATATTTGGAGTGTGTTTAATGCAAAGATTTAAAAAAGCATTTACAATGATAGAGTTGATATTTGTGATTGTTGTTATTGGTATTTTAGCTGGTGTTGCCATTCCAAAATTAGCAGTAACAAGAGATGATGCGAAACTAGTAAAAGCAAAGACAACAGTATCTGCTATACGAAATTCACTTGGTATGCAAAGACAAAAATTGATTTTATCGGGTAAATTTGCTTGTAATAATCCAAAACTTAGTAATAATTCTGCTAATATATTTGATACATTTAAATATAATGCTGATGCTTCTGCTGGTTGTCCCACTGATGATAGGGTATTAAATTACTCTATGCCTGTGTGTGATGGTGATAAAAAAGGTTGTTGGGTAATGAATGGTGAAAAATATCGTTATAGATTACCTGCAGGTGGTGTGGTTGATTTTAAAGTTGATAATAATCGTTTTGAGTGTCAAAGTGGAGCTGATTACTGTAAAAAATTGGAGTAGGGATATAATTGAACTATTATAATGTTATATTATTTCGTTCATCTGCTCCAGTTCTTACTTATAAGTATAGCGAAAGTATAGAAATTGGTAGGGTTGTGGAAGTTCCACTTAACTCTACTATAAAAAAAGCTACTATTATAGAAATTATTTCAAAACCTAAAGTTAATTATAAAATATTAGATATTCAAAATATTTCTCCCAAGATATATTCTCCTTTTCAAATATCTATTGCTAAGTTTATATCATCTTACTATTTTTCTAACCTTTCACTTTCTCTTGCTATATTCACTCCATTTTTACTTTGTAGGGAGGGGAAAACCCACCAAATAATAATTAAAAAACCTAAATTAACCTCAAATCAGCAAAAAGCATATAATCAAATTAATACACATCAAAAATCACTTCTATTTGGCGTAACTGGTTCTGGAAAAACTGAAATATTTATATCTCTTATTGCAGATACTCTTGAAATTGGTAAAAATTCAATTTTATTAATGCCTGAAATTAGTCTAACTCCACAAATGGGAAAAAGATTAAAAAAATATTTTGGAGATATGGTAGCTATTTGGCACTCTAAACTATCAAAGAAAAAAAAAGAAGAGATATTAGAGAGATTAAGAGTTGGAGAGATTAAAATTATAGCAGGGGCTAGGTCATCTCTATTTTTGCCAATTGATAATATAGGTTTAATCGTAGTAGATGAAGAACATGATGATAGCTATAAAGCAAATTCAAACCCTAGATATAATGCTAGAGATATGGCATTATTAATTGCAGATAGATGTGGGGCAAAGGCATTAATGGTATCTGCTACTCCATCTCTATCTTCTTATTATAAACTACCGGTTGTAAAGCTAGATAAACCATTTATCAAGACTTACAAAAGATATATTTTCAAATCATCATCAAATAGTATTGATAAAACTATTCTCAAAGAGATTGATAATAATTTTATTAATAAAAACCAATCAATTCTATTTATTCCTACAAGAGGAAATTTTAAATATCTATATTGTAGCAGTTGTGGAGAGACTCATAAATGTCCATACTGTTCAGTTGGAATGAGTATTCATATCAAACGACGGCTTCTACAGTGTCATTATTGTAATTTTACCCAAAAAATTCAAGAGAGTTGTAGCAGTTGTGGGCACTCTCCATTAGAGACTCAACGAATTGGTACAGCCGAAGCTATTAATATAATAGAGGCTAATATATATGGATTAGTAGTAGAACAATTTGATAGAGATACTATTACAACAGCCAATAAACTAGAAAAAGCACTAAATAGATTTGATAAAAACAAAAGTAATATATTAGTAGGTACTCAAATGATTAGTAAAGGTCATGATTATCCAAATGTAACTTTAGGAGTTATAACAGGACTTGACTATATGCTCTCTATCCCAGATTATAGAGCATCTCAAAAAGCTATGAGTATGCTATTTCAAGTAGCAGGAAGATGTGGAAGAGCATTAGATGGAGTGGTGATTATTGAGACAAATCAAAAAGGTTTTTTTAGTAAATATTTGGGAAATTATGAAGCATTTTTAAAAGATGAATTGGAGTTTGTAAGAGATTTATATCCCCCATTTACCTCATTAGCTAGAGTACTAATTATCCATAAATATCAACAAAAAGCTAGAGATATTATGGATAAAACCGTACAAAAATTAGAAAAAATAGATATAGAGATTGTAGGATATGGAGAAGCCCCCATTAACAAAGTAGCCAACAGATATAGATATAATATACTATTACGAAGCAAGAAAAAAACAACACTACTAAAAGCCTTAAACTATATAAACTCAAACGATATTGAAATTGATATAGACCCCGTAGAGTTTTCATAAATTTTTGGATATAATAAATCTAAAGGAGTAAAATATGAAACTTAAAAAAATACCTTATGGATTAAGCGACTTCAAAAGAGTAAAAACAGAAAATTACTATTATATAGATAAAACAAAGTTTATACCACTTATAGAAGATGAGGCAAGTTTTTTATTTTTTCTTCGCCCTAGAAGATTTGGTAAATCTCTAACTCTTGCTATGCTTGAAGCATATTATGATATATATTACAAAGATGAATTTGATAAGATATTTCAAGATACCTATATATTAGATAATCCCACTCCTAAAAAAAGTAGTTATTTTGTAATGAAATTTGATTTTAGTGGGGTAGATATTACAGATTATGAGAGTAGTTTTAGGACACATATTAATCTCAGGGTAAAAAGTTTTATTGAAAAATATAAGATTGATTTAAAACTAAATTATAATCAAAATCCAATAGATAATATGAATGAGTTATTATCCTACTCTTCAAGAAATAATTTACCACTATATATATTTATAGATGAGTATGATAACTTTATAACTAAACTATTAATATCAGATATAAATAGCTATAAAAATATGGTAACAGATAGTAGTGCTATCTACAAAGAATTTTTTACAATGTTAAAGGTAGGGACAAGTGGAAATGATAGTGCTATTAAAGAGATATTTATCACAGGAGTTAGTCCATTAGCCCTATATGATGTAACAAGTGGTAGTAATATTGGCAGAAACATATCTCTAAACTATAAGTTTAATGATATGGTAGGGGTTACAAAAGATGAGTTAAAAGAGCTAATAGAGTATTACAATTTAGATAACTCTAAAGCTATTATAGAGAGATGTAATAATTGGTATAACAGTTATAGATTCAGTGAAGATATAACTCATACCATATATAATAGTGATATGGTACTCTATTATATAGATACTCTTATAATGACCAATAAAGAACCCAGAAACCTAATAGATACAAATGTTCGCACCGATTATAGTAAATTAAAATATTTAGTATATAGCAATAATAGATTAAATGGTAATTTTAGGTTTTTAAATGATTTAATAGAGGGCAAAAAAGTAACAACTTTGGCTATCAAAGATAATTTTAGTGCCTTTGAACTAAGTAATATTGATAATTTTAAATCATTTATGTTTAGTTTAGGATTTATGACTATGAGCAAAAATCTATTTCAAATAGAACTCTCTATTCCCAACCAAACAATCCAAAAACTACTTGCTGAATTTATAGATTATGCTTATAGAGATTTTGAAAATTACTCAATGAGAGTAGAAGAGCTAAACCAACATTTAGTAGAGTTAGCACTTAATAAAAAGTTAGATGTATTTAATTATATAGCAGAGGTAATCAAATCAAACTCATCTCTAAGAGATTATATAGATGGAGAGAACTTTATCAAAGCATATCTATTGGCATATCTAAATCTTAATAATATCTATGAAGTAGTAAGTGAAAAAGAGAGTAATAAAGGATATATTGATATACTTCTAAATCCATCAAAAGATGAAGTCCCTTATGGTGCTATGATAGAACTTAAATATATTAAAAAGAGTGAGTATAGTGAGAAGCTTAAAACTCAAAAAATCAAAGAGGCAAAAGAGCAGTTAATTAGATATGATTTAGGAGATAGATATATTAAAATAGTAATTGTTTTTATGGGTTGGGAGATGGTTTGTTGTGAGGAGATTTAAAAAAATAAATGATATTTTATTATATTAATATTTTTGTGTTATAGTATCTACATAGATATATAAAAGAAGATTATAAAAAAAATCTTTTTCTAACTTTTGTGGGCTTTTATCTAATGAGTTTCAATCAAATGATGAAAAATATAACGATATTATAAAATAAAAATATTTTTAGATACAAATATATTATTAGATTTAATAGTGTTGATTTTGTAGATAAATTTTTGGGTTAAAAAGATATTTAAAATAAAATTATTAAGAAAAAGGATATAAATGATAGAGAGATACCCTACTAAGAAAATATTTGTTGGAGATGTAGCAGTGGGTGGAGATGCCCCAATATCTGTTCAATCAATGACATTTTCAGATACAAGAGATGTAGAGGCTACAGTAGCACAGATTAAGAGATTGCATTTTGCAAGTTGTGATATAGTGCGAGTGGCAGTGCCTGATATGGAATCTGCTAGAGCATTAGAAGAGATTAAAAAGCAAATTTCTATTCCATTAATAGCAGATATTCATTTTAATTATAAATTGGCATTAGAGGCATCTAAATGGGTAGATTGTATTAGATTTAATCCAGGTAATATTGGTGATAAATCACGAATAAAAGATATTGTAAAGGCTTGTAGTGAGAGGAGTTTACCTATTAGAATAGGGGTAAATGCAGGAAGCTTAGAAAAAGAGTTTGATAATAAGTATGGGGCAACTGCCAAAGGAATGGTGGCTAGTGCAGAGTATAATATTAAGTTTTTAGAGGATTTGGGGTTTGAAGATATTAAAATATCTCTAAAAGCAAGTGATGTAGAACGAACTGTAGAGGCATATAGAATGCTTCGTCCAAAGAATAACTATCCATTTCATATAGGAGTTACAGAAGCAGGAACAATTTTCCATGCTACTATTAAATCATCAATTGGATTGGGTGCTTTACTGCTTGATGGGATTGGTGATACTATGAGAGTATCTATCACAGGCGAACTTGAAGATGAGATAAAAGTAGGTAAGGCTATTATCAAAGATAGTGGTAGAAGTAAAGAGGGGTTAAATATTATCTCATGTCCTACTTGTGGTAGAATAGAGGCTGATTTAGTTAGTGCAGTAGCAGAAGTAGAGAGACGAACAGCTCATATTAAAGCACCTCTTGATGTATCAGTTATGGGGTGTGCTGTTAATGCTATTGGTGAAGCAAAACACTCTGATGTGGCTATTGCTTATGGTAAAGGGGCAGGATTGATTATGGTAAGTGGTGAAGTTGTAGCTAAATTACCAGAAGATAAATTAGTAGATAGATTTGTTCAAGAAGTGGAGAAATTTGCAGGGTCTATGGATAAGAGTATTTAATGCAAGAAAACTTATATAACCTCAATATTGAAAGAGCCGTACTCTCTTCAATACTATTTGATCCAGAAATTTACGAAGAGATAGCTACTGTTTTAAGCTCACAAGACTTCTATCTACCACTACATAGTCATATATTTAGTGCTATGGAAGAGCTATTTTTAGAAGATAAACCTCTTGATGATGAGTTTTTAAGAGTAAAACTATTAAAAAATAAGCAATTTGATGAACAAGGAATGTTAGATATTTTATCTACCAATCCAATTGTTAATACAAAATCATATATTAATGAGATAAAAGCAAAATCAACTAAAAGACTTTTAGCATCTTTGGCAACAGAGATAAAAAAGGTAACACTTGAAGATGATTTACCTGCTGATGAGGTGATGAATTTAGTAGAGAAAAAGCTCTATGAGATTACTCAAAATAGTACAAATGAGGATTTTAAAGACTCTAAAAGTATATCTCTATCAATGCTTGGTGAGATAGAGCGAATGAAAGCCCTTGGTAATTCAGAACTTGTTGGTATAGATACAGGATTTAAAGACTTAAATAAAAAAACAAGTGGATTTGGTAAGGGGGATTTGGTAATAATCGCTGCTAGGCCAGCTATGGGAAAATGCCTTGGAGCAGGTACAAAAGTTTTGATGTATTCAGGAGAGCTTAAAAATGTAGAAGATATTAAAGTTGGAGAGTTATTAATGGGTGATAATTCTACACCTAGAAGAGTCCTCTCTTTAGCTCGTGGAAGAGAAGAGATGTATTGGGTTAAACAAAATAAAGGGGTAGATTATCGTGTAAATAAATCTCATATTTTATCTCTAAAGCGTTCAAGAAATGAGGGAAAATATAGACATGGAGATATTTTAAATATATCTATTGATGAGTATATAAAAAAATCTAATAGATTTAAAAGTAACTATAAAGGTTATAAAGTAGCTGTTGAATTTTCTGAAAATAAGTTAGATATTGAACCATATTTTTTAGGATTATGGTTGGGTGATGGGACAAGTTCAAGTGTTGAGATAACAACACAAGATATTGAAATTATTAATTATTTAAAAGAGTATGCTAGTACTTTGGAATTAAATCTAAGTAATTATATTTCAGATGATAGATGTCCTACATATAGGATAGGTAAGGGATATACAGGTGGAAATATTAAAAAAGATATATCCTTACAAAAAAAGTTAAGAGATTTAAATCTTTTAAATAATAAACATATCCCACAAATATATATAGCTAATAGTAAAAAAAATCGTTTAGAACTTTTAGCAGGATTGATAGATAGTGATGGATACTATGATGATAAATATCATGTAATAGAGATTACACAAAAATCAAAAGATTTAGCTAAACAGATTAAATTTTTAGCCGATAGTTTAGGTTTTAGATGTTCGTTTAAATCAAAGATAGCAAAAATAAAAAGTATTGGTTATGAGTGTGAAGTTTATCGTGTTCGTATCGTTGGACATCTTAATATCATTCCTACAAAAATAAAAAGAAAACAAGCAAGAGAGTTAATTTCTAAAAGAGAACATCTTCATACTGGTATTAAAGTAGAATTTGATAAAATAGATAATTATTATGGATTTGAGATTGATGGTAATAAGCTTTTTTTACTTGAAGATATGACAGTAACTCATAATACATCACTTGTTTTAAATATGGCACAAAAAGCTATTGAGAGAGGAGAGGGTGTAGCGATATTCTCACTAGAGATGCCAGCAGAGCAGTTAATGCTAAGGCTTTTATCAACCGAGACATCAATACCTCTTCAAAAGCTTAGAATAGGAGACCTTACAGATGACCAGTGGAGTCATTTATCCAAAGCTACAGATAAAATGGCTAATAGAAAACTTTTTGTAGATGATGGTGGATATGCTACAATTCATCATATACGAAGTAAATTAAGAAAGCTCAAAGCCCAACATCCTGATATTTCTATGGCTATAATTGATTATCTACAACTTATGAGTGGAGATAGCAAAGAGGGACGACAGATGGTAATATCTGAAATTTCAAGAGGATTAAAGCAACTTGCAAGAGAGCTTGAAGTTCCTATTTTGGCACTATCTCAACTTAATCGTGGATTAGAGGCTAGAGATAATAAACGACCGATGCTTAGTGATTTAAGAGAGAGTGGTTGTCTTGTAGGTAATACGGTTATTATAGATGCTAATAGTGGTAAAAGATATAGAATAGATGAAATAGTAAATAATAAAGCCCATATCCTTCCTTTAAAAGTGAAATCTATGGATAATAATTTAAAGATTGATAATTTTAATATTACAAATGCTTTTTATACGGGTGAAAAAATGACATATAGAATTACAACTAAATCAGGTAGGAGTATAAAAGCAACTGCTAATCATAAATTTTATAGATTAGATGGCTGGATTAGACTTGATAAATTAGTAGTTGGTGATAAAATTGCTACACCACAATTTATGGATATAAATGTAGGTACAAATACTATATCTGATGATGAGTTGATTTTGATAGCCCATCTTCTTGGAGATGGTTCTATTTTAGAGGGACAAGCATATCATTATACAAATGAAGATATGCAAAATATAGAAGTTGTAAGAGATGTAGCTAAAAGATTATTTGATATAGATGCTAGATTAGTAACACAAAATAGTTGGTGGCATCTATATTTAACTTCTCCATATAGATTAACACATAATAAAAAACATCCTATTACACTATGGTATGAAAAGTTAAATATAGATAGAGTCCGTTCTTATGATAAAAAAATACCAGAGGTCGTATTTGAGTCTGATAATAGAGCAATTAAACTATTTTTGACTCACTTATGGGCAACAGATGGTTCTATCACAAGACAAACATCTAAAAATAGAAGAGATAGTATTAAAATATATTACTCTACTACAAATATAGATTTAGCAAATCAAGTACACTCTCTACTTTTGAGAATTGGAATTATTTCAACAATTAGAAAAGTTAAGCAGATAAAATCTAACAAAGAGTATCGTCCAAATTATCATATAGATATTCAAGGCAAAAATAACTTAGAGAAATTTTTGAGAGATGTTGGTAGCTTTGGTAAAAGAGGAGAGAGAGTAAGGGAGTATTTAGAGTATATATCTGATATTCAAACTAATCCTAATAATGGTGTAATAGATAATCTTGCTAATAGTGATATATATTGGGATGATATAGTATCTATTGAAGAGTATCAAAAAGAGAAAACTTATGATTTAACGATAGATAAGGTTCATAACTTTGTAGCAAATGATATTATAGTCCATAACTCTATTGAACAAGATGCAGATATTGTAATGTTTGTATATCGTGATGATGTATATCAAGAAGCCAAAGAGAAAGCCAAGGAGATAAAAGCTAAAGAGGATGGCAAAGAGTATAAGAGTGATTTTAGAATTAAACCAGAAGAGAATGCAGAACTTATCATTGGAAAGCAGAGAAATGGACCAACAGGGACGGTAGATTTGATATTTCAAAAAGGATTTACACGCTTTATTGATGCACATAATCATAATTCAGCCCCTTATGAGATTATATATGATGAGGATAGCGTAGATATGCGAGAGGCTAATATTAGTATGCCTACTATCTAAAATGTCTATTGAAAAGCCAAATTTATTTAGTAATTATAGAGAGTTTTTAATGCTCTCTATATCTCTTTTGATTTTGGTTTTTATAAGAGTAGGAGATTATTATAGTGATTATAAAGAGTTTATCACTAAGCCTTTTTATTATACTTATGCTAAGGTAAAACATATATATCCCAAAGCAAACTACAATATTATAAAAGTAGAAACCACAGAGGGTTTAATTATCTTTACTGGTGTAACAAATAGAGTGAATTATCTCAATACCACTATAAGGATTAAAATATCTCCTAATAATAATCTATCTTTTGTAGAGTATATAAATGGATTTTATACTCAAATCAAGATTAAAAAAGTGATAAAAAATGGAGATAATAGGCTCAAAGATTATATAAATAATCTAATTGAAACCCAACACAAAGATAGTGAGATTATAGAATTTTATAAAGCTATATTTTTGGCATCTAAAATATCTAAATCTCTTAGAGAAAAAGTAGCAAGTTTGGGTATTAGCCATTTGATTGCATTGAGTGGATTACATTTGACTATACTATGGAGTGTTATATATTTTATACTACTATTACCATATAAATATTTTCAAAAAAGATTTTTTTCATATAGAAACTCATTTTTTGATATAGGAGTTATATCTATAGTATTATTAGGAGTTTATACTATATTTGTGGGTTCTCCACCATCTCTAATTCGCTCCTTTATAATGATGTTATTTAGTTGGATATTTTTGATAATGGGTATAAAAATATTTAGTTTTCAATCTCTATCTCTTGTAGTATTGATAATATTATCTCTATTTCCAACACTTATTACATCAATTGCATTATGGTTCTCTATTGCAGGGGTATTTTATATATTTTTAATAGAGAGATATAGTAATAATATTCAAAATAAAATATTGAAATATACTATATTCCCTATTGGGATTTATCTATTTATGTTGCCTATTACTCATAGTATATTTTATATTACTAATATATATCAGCTTACTTCTCCAATATTATCTATTTCCTTTGTTCTATTTTATCCAATTTCAATTTTTTTACATATTATAGGTTATGGAGGATTATTTGATGAGGTTTTAATATTACTTTTTAATCTACCATCTAGTGCTATTTCATTTGATATGGTTATTCCATTGGATTTGTTTGTTATATATTTAGTAGTATCTATCGCTTCTATATGGAGTAGGTTAAGTTTTTATCTGCTTGTTTTATTGGCTATATTAAATATATTTTTACTCTATAATTGGGATTTAGTATATTAATTCTAATTCAATGAAGGTTAAAATTATAGAAATATAAAATTTAAAAATATCATTAGAAATTTCAACTCTAATGATATTTATAATAATTACTAATATTCTACCCCAAAAGTCAAGACAATAAAAAAAATAATCTAATTCTACCTCAAATTTTCTACCTTACCCTACTTTTTTACTCAAATCATCATAATGTTGATTATTAATAGCTAAATCCATAGGTTTTCTATAATTTTATACTAAGCCAATGCTTGAATCAAATCATCAATCAAATCATTAGCATCTTCAAGTCCAATACTAAGTCTAATCAATCCTCCACTAATTCCTGATTCTATCAACTCTTTAGAAGATAGTTGTTGATGTGTTGTAGATGCTGGGTGAGTGATAATCGATTTACTATCTCCAATATTAACTACAAGTGAGAATAGTTCTGTTTTATTTGCTACCATATTAGCTACCTCTTTGTTTTCAAGTTCAAATGATAATAACCCACTACAACCACCTTTGAAATATTTTTGAGCTAAATTATAAAATCTATCACTCTTTAAAGCAGGATAATTTACCTTTTTTACTTTTGGATGAGCTTCCAAGAACTGGGCTACTTTAAGAGCATTTGATGAGTGTTCTCTCATTCTAATAGCTAATGTCTCTAATCCTTGAATATGAAGCCAAGAATTAAATGGAGATGGTGCAGAACCTAAATCTCTAAGTAGTGATAATCTTACTCTTAATACAAATGGAGGTAGAGGTAAATCTGTGTAGATAAGTCCGTGATAACTCTCATCTGGTTCATTAAAATGGTAATATCTATGATTATTTTTTAGCTTATCGCTCAAATTTTCTCGTTCTACTATAACTCCTCCTAATGCACTACCCTGCCCTATTGTATATTTACTTGTGCTATGTACTACAATATCACAACCTAGCTCCAAAGGCTTACAGTGAATTGGAGTAGCTACTGTATTATCTACACAAGTTAAGATATTATATCTATTAGCAATCTCTGTAATTACATCAAAATCAGCTACTGTTACATTTGGATTTGTGATACTTTCAAATATAATAATTTTAGTTTTATCATCAATTAATGCCTCTAACTCTTTGGGATTTTCTATATCAAAATATCGGCTCTCAATTCCAAATCTTTTGATTGTATGACCTGTAAGAGTAGTAGTCCCACCATAAACTTGTTTTGCTACAATTATATTATCACCTGCTTCTGCAACATTGGCAATAGCATAAAATATAGCACTCATTCCAGAAGCAGTCCCAATACTTGCCACTCCTCCCTCAAGTGATGCAAATCTTTTTTCAAAGACATCAGTTGTTGGGTTCATTAATCTTGTGTATATATTTCCAAGTTCTTTAAGTTCAAATAGATTTGATGCGTGAGTAGTATCTCTAAATTCATAAGCTGTTGTTTGATATATTGGTACAGACATTGTCCCTTGTACATCTTTATCATATCCATAATGGAGTGCTAATGTTTGTTGTTTCATTTTATTTCCTTTTTTAATCTTATTATATACAATTTTACTTTATTTTGATATAATATATTAAAATATAAAATAAATAATGGAGTTCTATATGAAAAAAGCACTATCTATACTAATAGTAGCAGTTGGTTTAAATGCAGGTGATATGGCACAAGATGGATTTACAGGTTTAACATGGCAAGATAATAGAGCTATAATTGATAATATGGTTACTTATAAAAAAGCTTACAATTATTGTAAAGATTTAAAATTGGGTGGATTTGATGACTGGAGAGTTCCAAACATTACAGAACTTTTATCATTAGTTAGCTACAACAGTTATAAACCAGCAATTATTGGTGGATTTAATTTTATTGAAGATAGATTTTATTGGTCATCTACTAGATATAAAAATCACAATGGTAAAAATTGGGGTGTTGATTTTAGAGATGGTGCTTCTGAAGCAAATGGAATTGACTATGACCGTCGTGTAAGATGTGTAAGAACTACAAAACCTAAAAAAAAGTAAAACTCAAATTTATTATGGAGTATCAAACATAGTGTAAGATTATAAGAACTACAAAACCTAAAAAAAAGAGTATTGATAAGTCAATTAGAGGATAAGTTCGGTAAAACCGAACTTATTCACCCTATTTTGATAAAATCTCTTTAACAGCTTTACCAATCTCAGCAGGAGATACAACTACTTTCACACCAGCAGCCTCTAATGCTTCCATTTTCTCTTTTGCAGTACCAGCACTACCACTTACAATCGCACCAGCATGACCCATAGTTTTACCTTTTGGAGCAGTTTGACCTGCGATAAATGCTACAACTGGCTTGGTGATTTGTTCTTTGATTAATTTTGCTGCTTGAATTTCAAGGTCTCCACCAATCTCACCAATCATTACAATACACTCTGTATCAGGGTCTGCTTCAAACATTGGTAAAATTTGTTTATAGCTAAGACCAATAATTGGGTCTCCTCCAATACCAACAGCAGTAGTAATTCCAAATCCTTCATTACATACTTGATTAGCACCCTCATAAGTAAGAGTACCTGATTTTGAGATAAGTCCTACATTACCTTTTTTAAATATCATACCTGGCATAATACCTATTTTACACTCTTCAGCAGTGATAATCCCTGGACAGTTTGGCCCAATTGTCATCATACCATGCTTTGTAGCATAAGCTTTTGCCATTTGCATATCTTTAACTGGTGCACCCTCTGTAATAATAACAGCTAATTCAATCCCAGCTTCAGCAGCTTCCATTACAGCATCACCAACAAACGCAGGTGGAACAAAAATCATACTTACAGTAGCACCAGTTGAAGCTACTGCTTGACTTACTGTATTAAATACAGGCTTTTCTAAATGTGTTTGACCACCTTTATTTGGTGTAACACCACCTACAATATTAGTTCCATAAGCGATACATTGTTCAGCGTGAAAAGTTCCCTCTTTACCTGTGAAACCTTGTACTATTACTTTACTATCTTTATTTACTAAAATACTCATTTATTCTCCTTCTATTTACAATACAAACTCTTTACAGCTTGTAAATTTTTATATATTATAACTAAGTCATCAATCTTTAGGCTATCATAACTATCAATATTATATAAGATATAACTATTATCTTTTTTGATAAGTTTTACAAAATACCAATATTGTCCAATAATATAAGTTCCTAAAATTAAACTATCTCTATTTTTATTGATAGCTACCAATAATTCAGCTAATAATTGCCATTTTGGATTATTACTTGGAATAGCTTTCTTATACTCTTGAATAAAAAAATAAGGTTCTTTGGGATTTATCGTCCCCGAAGCTAACATAAAATCTGTCTTACCACTAATGATAACATTTTCAAATTCAAAGCTTAATTCTCGTTCAAACCATTCTCTTGCATTAATTCCATTTAGAGATATATTATTTAAGATAGGGGAGATAAACATCATTTTAATCTCCTCTTCTGAATAATCCATAAAATAGACTTTGTGCTTATGAATTAATATCTCTAACATATCTCTATCTTCTTTAGATATTTCAATATTAGATATATTTATAATATTATCTTCATATTTTTGAGATACATCAAAATACTCTATAATATCATCAAAAGTAATATTTCCAAATGTCAATTTAGGCTTCATTAGTTACCTTTCGCTGCCTCTACAGCTTTTGCTGCACCATCACCTAAATCATCACCAACTATTAAATTAGAAATATTAGCATTTTTCAAAATCTCTGCAGCTTCTGGTGCGTTAGTCCCATCAAGTCTTACAATTACAGGTACATTTACATCTGTAATTTTTGTAGCTTCAATAATACCATTTGCAATTCTATCACATCTTACAATTCCACCAAAGATATTTACAAAAATTGCTTTAACATTTGGATTTTTCAAAATTATTTCAAAACCTTTTGCAACAGTTTGGGCATTAGCACTACCACCAACATCAAGGAAGTTAGCAGGTGTTCCACCCATGTGATTAATAGTATCCATAGTACCCATAGCAAGACCTGCACCATTTACCATACAACCAATCTCACCATCTAATGCTACATAAGATAATCCATAATGAGAAGCTTCAATCTCATCAGCATCCTCTTCACTTAAATCTCTCATAGCTGCAATTTCTGGTTGTCTTCCAAGAGCAGAGTTATCAAAGCCCATTTTACCATCAAGTGCCAAGAACTCACCTGTACCAGTTTTGACAAGAGGATTAATCTCAATCATCTCTGCATCATTTTCCATATAGAGTTTAAATAGTTTTTGAGCAAATGATATAATATTTCTCTGTTCAACTTTATCTGTAATTCCAAGACCAAAAGCTAACTCTCTACCATGGAAACCTTGAAAACCAATTGTAGGGTCAACTGGAATTGTAACAATTTTTTCAGGTGTATTTTCAGCTACATCTTCAATATTCATACCACCCTCGGTAGAAGCCATAATTAAAGGCATCTCTAATTTTCTATCAAGAACTACAGATAAATATAGTTCAGATTGAATATCAGCACCATCTTCAATATAAAGCTTTTGAACTAATTTACCCTCAGCAGTTGTCTGATGAGTAACTAATGTCATACCTAAAATCTCATTAGCTAAAGTTCCAACCTCTTCCAAAGATTTAGCAAGTTTAACACCACCACCAAGCCCTCTACCACCTGCGTGAATTTGAGCTTTTACAACCCAAATTGGGCCACCTAAAGTTTGAGCTGCAACAACTGCATCTTTAACGCTCTCTACCATAATTCCTTTTGGAGTTGGTACACCATATTTTGCAAAAATCTGTTTTGCTTGATATTCATGAATATTCACTATGCATTCCTTATTTCAATTTAATACTATTATAATCTAATAATGTTAAAAAGTATAATTAATATTTGGTAATTAAAAGTTTAATTGAAGATATGTAATTTTTTTACACATATTTTGAAGATAATTAAATAGAGATGGTAGTCTTATACGACTAAACCACTCTCAATAGTCTCATTTACATTAGATTTAGAAAAACTAATTGCTTGAAATATCGCATTTTTGATAGCCTTAGCATTAGAACTACCATGGCTCACAATCACACAACCATTTACTCCAAGTAGTGGTGCTCCACCATATTCTGCATAATCAACCTGCTTTTTAAGGTTTGCAAATACTCTTTTTTTCATCAATAATGCACCAAATTTTGCTGGTATTGATTTTTTGATATTTGTTTTCATCATATCAAATATTGTAGATACTACACCCTCACTAGCTTTTAAGACTATATTACCTGTAAATCCATCACAAACAACAACATCTACATTACCATTGAAAATATCTCGTCCCTCTATATTACCTATAAAGCCTTCTGTTCCTTTAAGAAGAGCAAAAGATGCTTTGGTAAGTTCATTACCCTTACTCTCCTCTTCACCATTTGCTAAAAGTCCAACTTTTGGTGAATCTATATTTAAAAGTTGTTGTGCATAAGTTCTACCCATTATAGCAAATTCATATAGATTTTGAGGTTTACACTCAACAACTGCACCAACATCTAATAGTAAAGTTTTACTCTCGTTAATGCTTGGCATAAGTGTTGCAAGTGCTGGTTTAGATACATTTTTAAGTCGTCCAATACGAATAGTTGCTAAGGTCATTGTAGCTCCACTATGTCCTGCTGAAACAACTGTATCTGCCTCTTTATTTCGTACAAGTTCAACTGCTTTGTATATAGATGACTCTTTTCGTTTAAGTGCATTTGTAGCACTATCACTCATAGAAATTACATCACTTGATGATACAAATTCAACTTTATTAAGATAAAATTCTGGGATATATAGGAGTAGCTCTTCTTTATCACCTACAAGTATAGGTTTAAAAAGTTCGCCTTTTTCATCTAGTGCTTGGATTACACCCTCTATGATAGGTTCAGGACCAAAGTCCCCACCCATAGCATCTATTGCTATTTTAATCATAGTTACGAATTAATCTTTTTTATCATGGTTATGATTAACATACTCACCTGTTGTCATATTCATGTGGTGAGGCATTCTCCATGTTCCATCTTCATCTTTAACTGGTCTTGGAAGAGTCAATTTATAATGTGTTCTTCTTTTTGCTGCTCTTGTTTTACTATGTCTTCTCTTTGGTACTGCCATTTTATATCCTTTATTTTAAAATTCCATCTCAAAATCATCATCTAAGTTTTCACACTTTGGACAATAATTATATGAGGATTTAAGTGAGTTGATCTCACTATTTAGTATATAATCAATATCTATCATACCATCTATAAACTCAATAATATCTAAATTATCAGTTGTCTCTATAAATTGGTCACTAATTGTAAATTTTAAATCTTCATCTACATTACAATTGATTTCTACACCACATCTTGCACAATTTACTACTATACTACCTTTTAAATTGCCCCCAATTGATACTCTATGGTATCCACTCTTTTTGAGTTTTCCATTCAATAAAATAGGTTCTAAGTTTGATTTATACTCAAACTCTTTGCCAAAACTATTGATTTTATCAAAAGGTATTTTCATAATAGATTAAACTAATTCTCTTTGAGCAAAGAAGAAATTAATCTCATTAGTAGCATTCTCTACGCTATCACTACCATGAACTGCATTAGCATCAATAGAATCAGCAAAATCAGCTCTAATTGTACCAGCTTCTGCCTCTTTTGGATTAGTTGCACCCATTAAGTCTCTATTTTTAGCCATTGCATTTTCACCCTCTAATACTGTTACTACAACAGGACCAGAAATCATAAACTCTACTAATTCACCAAAAAATGGTCTCTCAGCATGAACTGCATAAAATGCTTCTGCATCAGCTTTAGTTAATTGAATTTTCTTAGTAGCTCTTACTATTAATCCGTTACTCTCAAATCTATCTAAGATTTTTCCTATTACACCTTTAGCTACTGCATCTGGCTTTATAATTGATAATGTTTGTTCCATACTTATTCTACCCTAATATCATTAAATTTTTGAAATCATATCATATTAAATATTAATATCCAATTAGCTAAAATATTTTTTAATTTAAAAACTCTTTTAATAGTCGAGCAATTTTAATATCACCTGTTGAATCTATAATATGTCCAAGAGATTTACTTTTAGAAGATATATCTTCATTATCTAAAATATCTAATATTTTATCATTATCTATCTCATCTTCTCTCATAATCCAAGCTAAATCTTTATCTCTTAGAAATTGTGCATTATGATATTGGTGGTCTCCTACGGCATAAGGATATGGGATAAATATAGCAGGTAATCCATTAGCACTAAGCTCCCATAGAGTTGAAGCACCTGACCTTGATATTGCAATATCTGCTTCATTCATATATGATGATATATTTGTACTATATCCAAATACTTTAGCATGGATACCCAACTCTTCATACTCTTTTTTGACATCTTCTATATTATTATTCCCTGCTTGATGGATAATTTTAATCCCTCTCTTATCTAAATCTTTGGCTAATGATAGTGCTAGTTTATTAATAGCTACTGCACCTTGTGAACCACCTACAAAGAATATACATTTTATCTCTGTTCGTACTCTTCTTTTAATAAAAAATTCTTCTTTGATAGGATACTCTTTGATAGGAGAATCATCTCTATATGAAGATATAAAGTGAGTTGCATAACTCTCTAGTTTTTGGTTTAATCTTCCTGTTACTGCATTTTGTTCATGTATTACAAGAGGGATTTTAAGAAATTTTGCACCATAGGCTACAGGTGCTGATGAGTATCCACCAACTGAAAATACTACTTTTGGGTTGAGTTCTTTTAATATCTCTATAGCCTCTCTTGTTGCATTTAAAAACATTGCAATTGAGCGAATTTTACCAAAAAAACCTTGATTAAATACTCCCCTAGTATCCAAAAAATATTTTCTAAAAAAATCAGGGTCATTTTCAAACCACTCTTTATCTTGTCCTTTTGTAGAACCTATATATACCATTTTATAATATGAAAGTTTTGTTTTTATAGCTTTAACTATTGATAAATGTCCTCCAGTCCCACCACCTGTCAAGACTATTACTCGTTTATTATTTATCATCTTTTTTCTCCTTTATTAAATTTAAATCTACCTCATCTTTACTAACCCGTTTTTTAGAAATCATTATAATTAATCCAATAGCTAATGATGATGCCATAATATGCGAACCACCATAACTTAAAAATGGCACAGCTATACCCTTGATAGGAAATATCCCTGATACTCCAAAACTATTGATAATAAATGATAATGATATAAGCAGTCCAACCCCTACTGAAAATAGATAATATGTTGGATTTTTGACCTGTGCTGATATTTTGAATATTCTATATATTGTAAAAAGCATTACAAATGATACTACAAATATACCAACCAAACCAAACTCTTCTGTAATCCCAACTAATACAAAATCTGTATGGACTTCACTTAAATATCCCAATTCAAACTGCCCACTACTAAGCCCTTTACCCCAAATACCCCCATTATGTATAGCATTAAGAGAGTTTGAGATTTGATATGGTACTTGTGTAGTCTCTATTTTAAGCTCTTTTACTACTTCAAATGGAAATATTGATAATATCTTATCTTGGACTACTGACCACCAACTAGCAACTCTAGCTATCCTATGTGGTGCTGATAAAATCAAGATTATCATAGCCACCAAAGCACTACCAAGAAGAGAGAAGAAAAATTTAAAACTACTACCAGCAAATAGAAATAAAATTGCCAAAGTAGCCCCAAGGACCACAACTTGCCCTAAATCTTTTTGAAGAACTGCTATAAGTATAACGGCTACAAAAAATACAAATATATATGGTAAAAATACCCTAACTTCTTCTTTGAAGCTCATATTAGTCCTATCTAAAAGCTTACGAGAAAAGCTCCAAGCCAAAAAAAAGACAAATCCAATTTTGAAAAACTCTACTGGTGCAATAGATACAGCCCCTAATCTAATCCACCTCTTTGCCCCACTTACAGCATTTACATAAGTAGATGGTAAAAATTGCATTACAATAAGAAGTAGTAAAAATAGTATAAAAAGAGATAACCCAATAAAATTAAACCACTTATCAGGGTCTAACCAACTCAAAATAATTATAGTAAGAAACCCTATACTTACAGCAAAAAGTTGTCTAATAAAAAAATGATTAATATCATACTCTAAGTGTACTACAATATAAGTAGATAGGGAATAACTCATAACAAGTGATATACCCAATAAGAACATTACAGAGTATAGAAGATAACGGTCAATCATACATAAAGCTTTCCAAAATTAGTTAATTCAACATTATATCAAAATTTCATTTAAGTCTTAAGATAGTATAATCAGATAAAAATAGATTATAGGAAACTAAAGATGAAATTTACAACCCCACTTAAAAAAGATGCTATTAAAATAATGTTATTAGGTTCAGGAGAACTTGGCAAAGAGGTGGCTATTGAGGCTCAAAGATTAGGAGTGGAAGTAGTTGCAGTAGATAAGTATGATAATGCTCCTGCTCACTTGGTAGCAAATCATAAAGTAGTAGTAGATATGCAAGATAAAAATGCACTACTAGAGGTGATTGAGAAGTATCAACCATCTTTTATATTACCTGAAGTTGAGGCACTTAGTATAGATGCACTTTTTGAAGCAGAGAGCAGAGGATTTAATGTAATTCCAAATGCTGAAGCAGTTAGTAAAACTATGAATAGAAAAAATATTAGAGTCTTTGCCTCTGAAGAGCTTGGATTAACCACAAGTAAATATAAATTTGTAAAAACAATAGATGAGTTAGAAGAGGCATCAAAAGAGATTGGATTTCCTTGTGTAATTAAACCAGTTATGAGTAGTTCAGGACATGGACAAAGTATTGCTAAAAGTTTTGATGATATAAGCAACTCATGGGAGATAGCCAAAGAGGCAAGAGGTGATGCTAGTGAATTAATAGTAGAAGAGTTTATAAAGTTTGATTATGAGATTACACTTCTTACTGTAAAAGGTGCTAATAATACAATATTTTGTGAACCAATAGGACATATTCAACAAGATGGAGATTATATATTATCATGGCAACCAATGCCAATGAGTGATATAGCACTTAATAAAGCCAAAGATATAGCCAAAGCTGTAACAGATGGACTTGGAGGAAGAGGAATATTTGGAGTAGAGTTTTTTATCAAAGATGATGAGGTATATTTTTCAGAACTTAGCCCTCGCCCACATGATACAGGAATGGTAACACTTATTACTCAATCTCAAAGTGAATTTGCATTACATATTAGAGCTGTCTTAGGCTTACCTTTAGAGTTTAAGTTTTTGGGTGCAGGTGCAAGTGGAGCATATAAAGCCAAAAATGACAACTCTAATCCATCTCTTGAAGTGCCAAATAGTGCTTTTAGTGAGAATAGTTTTGTAAGAGTATTTAGCAAACCAGAGTCTCACAAAGGTAGAAGAATGGCAGTATCATTGGTATTAGATAATGATGTAGAGAGTGCTAAAAATAGAGCTTTGGATATTGTAGATAATATCACAGATTATTAGGTGGTCAAGAGGTTTAAAGATTTTTAGATATAATATCTCAAAACTACCTCTATATACAGGAGCTCATATCCATGGCAACGGCAAAAAAAATTGATAGTATTAGTAAAGTAGAAGAACTTTTTTCTAAAAAGAAAAAAAATGATAATATAACTTATGAAAATATTGTCAAAGAATTTGATAAACAACCTACTCTTGCACATACAAAAAAAATAGAAAAATTTGCAAAAGATAGGGGCATTAAGATTATTAGTGCCTCTCAATATGCAAAAGAGTTAAGTGCAAAGCTCAAAAAAAGAGAAGCAAGTAATAGAAAAAAAAATAGTAAAGAAGAGATAGATTTCTTTGATTTCACAAAAGAGAAAGAACTCTTAGAGTGGAGTAGAAGTGATTCCCCTGTAAGAATGTACTTACGAGAGATGGGTAAAATTCTACTTCTTACCAAAGAAGAGGAGATAGAACTTAGTATCCAAATTGAAGAGGGTGAAGATATTATTATTGATGCTATATGTTCTGTTCCATATTTAGTACGATATATTATAAACTACAAAGAACCACTATTAAACCGTGAAAGACGAGTAAAAGAGCTATTTAAAAGCTTTGAAGATAGTAGTGATACCAAAGATGATGAAGATAGCGAAGAAGAGACTTCATCTACAAGTTCTACAAAAGATAGAGCAAAACAAGTAATTGAGAGCTTTAAAAGACTTGAAAAAAGCAAAAAAGATTGGCTAAAAGCAGTTGGTGAGTTAGAAAAAGTATTAGAGGATGAAACTATAGAACATAGTAAAATAGTTCATGAGAGATTAAAAGTAGCATTTAAAAAAGAGCTACTTAAACAATCTCTACTAAACTTAGGACCAACAAGTAAGCTAATTAATGAACTTGTAAAAGCGATGGAAACTGCTCTTAGAAGTGATGATGGATTTGATAAAGAACTCAAAAGATTAGAGTATAAACTACCTCTATTTAACGATATTTTGAGAAAAAATCATAATGATATTTTAGATAATATTATAAATATGAGTAAAGATGATATTATTGATGCTGTACCAGAGACTACAATGGTAAGTACTTATGTAGAGATTAAAAAACTATTTGAGACAAGAGAGGCATCTAAAGATAGCTTCAATCTTGACCCTGATAAACTAGAAGAGATACTAAATCAAATCCGTCAAGGTAAGCTCAAAAGTGAAAAAGCCAAAACAAGAATGGCAAAATCAAACCTAAGACTTGTAGTATCAATCGCAAAAAGATATACAAATAGAGGATTACCATTCCTTGATTTAATTCAAGAGGGAAATATTGGACTTATGAAAGCAGTTGATAAGTTTGAGTATGAAAAAGGTTATAAATTCTCAACCTATGCTACATGGTGGATTAGACAAGCTATAAGTAGAGCCATAGCTGACCAAGCAAGAACTATTAGAATACCAATCCACATGATTGAAACAATCAATAGAATTAATAAAATCATACGAAAACACCTACAAGAAAATGGACGAGACCCAGACCTAGATACAATCGCAAAAGAGGTAGGACTTAGTGTTGATAAAGTAAAAAATGTTATTAAAATCACAAAAGAACCAGTAAGCCTAGAGACTCCAGTAGGAGATGAAGATGATGGAAGATTTGGAGATTTTATAGAAGATACAAGTACAGTTAGTCCAACAGATGTAGTACTTAGAGATGACCTTAATAATCAAATTGATGATGTTTTAGGACAACTCAATGATAGAGAAAAAGAGGTTATTAGAATGAGATTTGGATTATTACCTGATTCTAGTGATAGAACTCTTGAAGAGATAGGAAAGGCTCTAAATGTAACAAGAGAGAGAGTCCGTCAAATAGAAAGTAGTGCTATTAAAAAGCTCAAACACCCAAAAGTAGGTAGAAAGCTTAAAAATTATATAGAAGAGTAAAATATGACAAATCCAAAGTTTTTTGCACTTATTATTGGAAGTGAGATATTAAATAGAAGAAGAGTAGATACTCATTTTGATTTTGTATCACAAGAGTTGGCCAAATATGGCAATATTTTAACAGGTTCTTTTGTGATAGAAGATGACCCTAAGCTTATAATATCTACTATAAAATATATAGCTTCAATAGAAAATAGTGTAATATTTAGCTTTGGAGGGATTGGTTCTACACCTGATGACTATACAAGAGATTGTGTAGCAAAGGCTTTTGAAACAAAGCTACAAACACATCAAGAGTGTGAAGTATTAATAAAAAATAGAATATTAAAAGATAATAATACATCTAAATATGCCCTAGAGATGGCTCAACTACCACCAAAAAGTGAATTATTAGTCAAAAATTATACCAATGGAATACCTGCTTTTCATCTACAAAAAAGATTTTTCTTTATGCCAGGGTTTCCACACATGTCTCACCCAATTATAGAAAGTATCCTCAAAACTTTTTTTCCTACCTATAAACAGAGTTATAGATATACTCTAATAGCTAAATGTAAAGAGTCTATTTTTATACCATTAATGAGAAGTATGCCACAAGGTGTAGATGTATCATCTTTGCCTAAAAAAAATAAAAATAATTGGAGTACGACAATATCTGTGGTATCAGCAAATCAAGAGTTGGCAAAAAGTAGTTTTGATAGATATGTGGAGCTTTTAGAAAATAACAGTATAGAGTATAATATTCAAAAGGATTAAAAATGTTAATTGAGGCATTAAGTTTATTAATTTTAAATAATAATATATCTATTAATGATTATAAAAAGGTTATTAAAAAACCTATTAAAATAGAACAACAATATAGCCAAATTTTATACTTATCATCAAAAGATAGAATAAGAGAGGTTTTAAAAGCACTTGCCTAAAAGATATAAAAGACCAAAATTAGAAATTAAATTAATACTCTTTTTAATATTATTAATTAGCAATATTTATAGCTTTGATATTATAGATAAATACCCAAGCTATAGCTATGTACTAAACGAATTTGATATTGACATAAGCTATATCGTAGATGATGAGTTTCAAAATTTTATTCGTCAAAAAGAGAGAGGATTAAAAAAGTTTTATAAAAACTCTCTTAAACGAGGAGGACACTATATTCCAACTTTTAGATATTTATTAATAGATAATGAGATGAGTGATTTGTTTATATATATATCAATGATAGAATCAGGACTAAACTCAAATGCTATCTCACCCAAAAAAGCAGGTGGATTATGGCAGTTTATGCCCTCAACTGCACGGATGTATAATCTTACTCTAAATGGATATATAGACCAACGATATGACCCTATATTATCTACAAATTCAGCTATTAAATACTTTAAATATCTTCATAAAAAATTTGGTAAATGGTATTTGGCAATTTTGGCATATAATTGTGGAGAGGGTAGAGTCTCTAAGGCTATCAAAATAGCAGGTAGTGATGATATATCTATATTAACCGATGATAATAAAAAATATCTTCCAAAAGAGAGTAGAGATTATATTAGAAAAATAATTCTTTTGGCTATGATAGGAGAGAATATATCTCTAGGAGTAGATAATCTATATCAAAATAAAATTGCAGAAATATCTCTAAAAAAGGGAGCTAATCTATATCTATTAGCCCAAAAAATAGATATTGGTATAGATAAATTTTTTACTCTCAATGCCCATATCAAAAAGTCAAAAATACTCAATCAAGATTGTTCAATTATAATCCCCAAAGATAAACTACCTCAATATTATATACTATATGATACTCTTATATCCAAAGATATAAAAATTATAAAACCTAAAAAAACTCATCTAATATCATATATCGCAACCCAAAAAATATCCATAGAACAAATTGCAATAGATAATAACTCAACAATGCAAGAGATATTTCTAACAAATAATTTTTCAAAAGAGTTTTTAGAAGAGGGGGAGATGATTATTATCCCTGTATCTCAAACTAAATTTGATGAGATATAGAAATAATTAACTATTAAAATGGTTTACGAGTATCATAAGTAATATAATCTACCGTTAAATACCTTCCATTTCTATATTCAGATAATACAAATGTGGTATAATATCTACCTCTTGGAGGTCTATAATAATTTACAGTCCTTGAAACATCAGCATAATACTTATTAGCATAGAGTTGCCCTAGAGTAGTCTCACCAATTACATAACCACTAATAGTCCCTCCTCTATAACGATACTTTGTAACCCAAATAGCCAATTTCAAAGTACCACTACGACCACTCCTTCGCTTATTATGAATTCTATCAACAGAGATATTAATATTACCACGACTAATATCATAAGATGTATAACCCGAAATATATAAACTTTTAGCATTAGCACTCACTAAAAAAACAGCTTGAAACAGAAATAAAAATAAAAATTTCTTCAACATACTAGCTCCTTTATTTTGTATTATTTAATTATAATATAAAATAAATTAAGTCTATATTATATTAGCTATCTATCCACATATTTTACTTTAAAGTCTCCAAAATGTTTAACCTTTTGAATTTTAAAATCAGGGAATGAAGTTACAATCTTCCATCTACCTTTTTTATTAGCAAAGTGTTTCACCTCTTTCACTTTCAAATCTTCAAAATGCTCTACAACCTCTATCTTATAATCAGCAAAATGAGTTACATACTCAATCCTACCATATATTTGGCTCACATCAATATTTTTCTTTTTTGCTTCTAGCGATAGAGTGAGTAGAAGTATTATAAATATATTTTTTTTCATAAATAAATCCTTTTTGTTTTGATAAAGGAATTATATTATCTATTTGTAACTAATCACCCCTAAATACTAAAAAATACTTTTCCCAGAAATAACCCCAACCAACGACTCAAATTCATTGAATCCTCTCTTTCTAAAAGTATCCACAATAGAACGCAAGTTAGCATAATCCTTAGCACCTTGAAATGATTTGAACTGTCCTGATACTTTAAGTTTCACTTTTACATTTCTAATAGTATAATGGATTTTAGAGAAATATCCAAAACCAAAAATATTTAATAGTGACCAAGGTAGCCAATATACAAGTAAAGAGCATATTAATATTTTTATAGAGAGATTCTTTAGAACATTGAAATATAGTGATATTTATATTAGTGATTATCAATCAATTAAGGAGTTAAAAGAGGGTGTAAAAGAATATATAAATAAGTACAATTTTAAGAGATTTCATTCAAGTATTAATAATCAACAACCTATGTATTATTATCTTGAAACATACTATAACTTTGATTTTGATTTACATAACCCTAAGTTGTATGTAACTATACATAAAGAACTTATTAGAAGAGGTTTGATTGATGATGTGTACTTAGATTATGATGATTATACGACTGATTTTGATAATGATATGTTTGATGAAAAGATATTAAATTTAAAGGATAAAAATGTTTAAATTAAAAGGGACAATAAAAAAGATTAATTGTTTATAATTGGTTGCGGGAAAGGGATTTGAACCCCTGACCTTCGGGTTATGAGCCCGACGAGCTACCAAACTGCTCTATCCCGCGACATTTAAATAGGTGGATGGGGTAGAGGGATTCGAACCCCCGAATGGT
>Ga0256842_1000067_pt1 | contig 76709 bp, 72 predicted proteins | sample 4559240metaG_FD_185973 | JGI IMG/M metagenome (GOLD analysis project Ga0256842, IMG submission 185973) | Hydrothermal vent microbial communities from Guaymas Basin, Mexico - 4559-240 | ecosystem: Environmental > Aquatic > Marine > Hydrothermal vents | place: Mexico: Guaymas Basin | collected... | reverse complement strand
TTGAACTTGTGGGTGTCAAAGATAATGTTGTCACTATTAAAGGGGTAGATATTGTGGATGGAACACCGCTTGTTGATATTAAGCCCTATATTGAACATTTTGACAGAGTTTGTGGTGAGGTAAAGAGTGGGTGGATGCTCTCAAGTGCCGATGAAGTTAAAAAGATGCGTGCCGATGAGAGATTTGTAGGATGAAGATAGTTTTTGATAATTATGAAGTGTGTTCATCATGTCAATCTTTGTGGGGGTTTAGTGCCTATTTTGTAGAGTATAAACTCCTTTTTGATACAGGAAGTAACGGGCGTGTGCTTTTAAAAAATATGCAAAAGATGGGGGTAGATGTCAATGAGATAGAGTACCTTTTTATCTCTCATTCTCATTGGGATCATATAGGCGGTATAGACTCTATTATTGAGCTAAATCCTGATATTACTCTTTTTGCTCCTGCTTCACTCTCCAAACATCTGCTGCATGATTTAAAATCAATGGTCAAAGAACTTGTTGTTTGTACAAAAAAACCGATGCAGCTCTTTGATAATCTCTATACAACCGGTCTGCTTGGAAGTGAGATGCCTGAACAGTCATTAATCATTGATGCTCAAATGCCTGAAGTGGTTACCGGTTGTGGGCATTATGGTATTGAAAATATTACCAAAGTTGCCAAAGATTTTTTAGGTAAAGATATAGTGCGGGTGGCAGGAGGCTTTCATCTGCTTCGTAGTGATGATGCAAAGATTCAACAAACCATAGAACAACTCAAAGAGATGGGTGTGCTCTATGCAAATGCTACACACTGCACAGGTGATAAGGCGATGCAGCTCTTTAGTCGTGAGTTTGCTTCTTTTTAAAGAGCTCACGCAGGCAAGATGATTTAAAAGAGACCATAGGGACCTCTTTTTTGTATGCTTCGTACTCTTGTGAAAATTTTCTTTTTACTTCCATCTCTTCAAATACAAGTACCATAAATATGATAAAAAGCATCTCTAATGGTGCAATGAGAGTAATGAAAGTAGGGCTGCCAAGAAGCAGCGCCCAACCAAGAGGCAGGAGTGTCAGACCAAAGAGCATAGGGTGTCGCATACAATGATAGATACCTGTTGTAACAAGCTTATTCGTTTCAAGTCGTGGAATATCGCCTTCTCTCCCTTTTGTCAGCTCACGTCCACCATTTGCAGCAGCTCTAAAAGCTAAAATAATAATAATCAAACCAAGAACTGCACTGATACTGTGAAAAAGTATGCTTTGAAAAAGAGGAGAGCCTTTATCTCTCATTATGGCAATAACTGCGCCTCCAAAGAGCATAACAAGCCATAAAAAAATGCGTATGACAACGGAAGCTGAAGTGTTGATATTCATACTAAGCCTTTAACTGATAAGATGCCATAGCAGTTTGAGTGCTAAAGTGTAGAGAATAAGTGCCATCAGTTTTTTGATATGACTCTGTTTGAGTTTAAAGTGCATGAGATAGTTTCCAATGTAGCCACCGGCAATGGCGGAGAGTGAAACTATTACTAAAAGTATCCAGTCTAGCGGTACATATGAAGCATACGTGAAAAAAGAGCCAAGTGCTGAAAATGGCACGACAAAACTGACAGCAACGGCTACTTTTTTGGGTTCAAAACCAAGAAGCGTCAAGAGTGGAATTAAGATATTACCACCTCCTACACCTAAAAGTCCTGAAAGAAAACCGACAATAGCTCCAACAAAAAAGAGAGGAAGTTTCGATGTGATATGAAAAAGAGCCTTTTTTTTCCCAAACATCATCATACTTGCTGAGTAAAAGAGCATAAGCATATAGAAAACTTTGACATACTCTTCATTGATAAAGCTACTGCTATATGCTCCAAGTGGAGCAAAAATAAGCATCATAACTGCAATAGGTGCGACAAAGCTGTACTGGACAGTTTTACGTTTGATGTTCATAACACTTGAAGTAATAGTAGTCGAAGCTCCGGCAAAAAGACCAACAGCTTTTGCTACGGTAAAGTCAAGTCCCAAGAAGTTAAAAATAGGAATAATGGCAACACCTGCACCCGATCCTCCCATTGAGAAGAGGATTGAAAGTATAAAGGTAACTGCACTATAAAGAATATAGTCGTTCATTACGGAATGCTAGGAGGTGTTATCTTTTTACCAAGCAGAGCATAGCTTTTGCCAACACGTGCAAGTGGTTCATAATCAAGAGTAATTCTCTCTTTGTCTGTGATGATTGTATCATCAATATACTGTGCTTTGATCTCTACAACCAAAGGAATAGTTTGTGAGCCTTTGAGATCAATTTCTTGATAAAATTCACAGAAAAATGCACTTGGAACTCCCTCAACCATTGGAGGAAAACCATCTACAACATTTTTTGTTGTAATACTGAATTCATCTGCTTCACTGAGGCTTGCATCTAACTCTTTTGAGCTAAAGTGCATCTTCTCTAAGAGTGCTTCATTGACCATACAAATCGTACATTTTTTTGTTTCACGTAGATTTTTGAGTGTATCTTTTTGCGTGCCGTCACTTTTATGCCCTACGCTGATGACCATGGTAGGAGGTTCTGAACTAAGCCCCATAAAATAGCTAAAAGGAGCAATGTTAAGAGTACCTTTTGCATCTTGCGTGAGAACCCATGCAATTGGTCGCGGGATAATGGTTTGTGCCATAAGTTGATAGCGTTGCGTAAGGGCTTTATCCGCATAATCTACTACCATTTTAAAGACCGACCATATGTTTGATGTTATCTATCATACCACTCTTTTGCGTATCTTCTTCATCCTCTTTTGGTGCACCCGTATAGGCATCTTCTGGCATTACATTTTCAGGCGTACCATCAACATTGACAACTTCGAGTGCTGGGTGAATCAGCTCACGCAACTTCTTTTGTACTACCATTTTTGTTGTCATAAGACTCATAGAGCAGCCGCCACAAGCACCTATGAGTTTAATATAAGCCACACCGTTTTTTACACCTAAAAGCTCAATGCCACCACCGTGAGAATTGACATATTCGCTTACTTTTGGAATATAGTTCTTAAGTGCATCATATAAATCTTCATCTAAAAATTGCATTATAAAACCTTTTGTATATTTTTTCTAATTATAGTTTATAATATTTAAGATAATCTTGTATGATAATAATAATCAAAAATTCTTATTTTTCTTTTTTCTTTTAAAAAAAACTCAAAATTTAGCTCATTTTGGATATAATCGCGTAATTTTATAAAAGAGAAAACTACAATGAACGTAAGAGAAGAATTCCTAAAATTTTTTGAATCAAAAAACCACACACGGGTAGCGTCGGCTCCACTTGTTCCAGACGATGCAACACTGCTGTTTAACAATGCGGGAATGGTCCCTTTCAAATCAATTTTTACAGGTGAGGTTCCTCGTCCAGAGAACCCACGTGCAACATCATGCCAGACATGTATTCGTGCAGGTGGAAAACATAATGACCTTGAAAATGTCGGTCATACAGCACGCCATCATACATTCTTTGAGATGCTTGGTAACTTTAGTTTTGGAGACTACTTTAAAGAGGATGCTATTGCGTATGCGTGGGAGTTTATTACAGAGGTGCTCAAACTAGACATTGATAAGCTTTGGGTAACAGTTCATGAGAGCGATGATGAAGCTGAAAAGATATGGCAAAAACATATTGCAGCCGATCGCATTATGCGTTTGGGCGATAAGGATAACTTCTGGGCAATGGGCGATACCGGTCCGTGTGGTCCATGTTCTGAGATATTTTATGATCAGGGTGCTGAGCACTTTAGTGGTCCTGAAGATTATATGGGCGGCGAGGGTGACAGATTTTTAGAGATTTGGAATCTTGTCTTTATGCAGTATGAGGTAAAAGAAAAAGGTGGAGAGAGAATGCCGCTTGCTAAGCCTTCTATTGACACAGGAATGGGACTTGAACGTGTTGTTGCCATTAAAGAGGGTGCACTTTCAAACTATGGTTCAAGTCTTTTTATGCCAATTATTCGCAAAGTTGAAGATCTTATTGGTAAAGAGTATCTGTATGCAAGCGGTGCATCGTACCGTGTTATTGCCGATCACATTAGAACGGCTGTTTTTCTTCTTGCTCAAGGTGTAAACTTCTCAAATGAGGGACGTGGCTATGTTCTTCGTAGAATTTTACGTCGTGCTGTACGTCATGGTTATCTTTTAGGTTTCCGTGAGCCGTTTATGTATAAACTTGTAGATATTTTAGTAGATATTATGGGTGAAGAGTATGATTACCTGGCGAAAAAATCTGCTGCGGTAAAGGAGCAGATAGAGCTTGAAGAGGCGCGTTTTTTCAAAACTATTGAGTCTGGAATAGCACTCTTTAATATGGAGCTGCAAAATACAAAAGATATCTTTAGTGGTGAGGTTGCTTTTAAACTCTATGATACCTATGGTTTTCCACTTGATTTGACAGAAGATATGTTGCGTGAGAAAGGGCTTGGGCTGGACTCTGCAAAATTTGAAGCATTGATGAATGAGCAGAGAAGTCGTGCAAAAGCTGCCTGGAAAGGGAGTGGAGATGATGCAGTCAGTGGTGATTTTAAAGAGCTTTTAGAGGAGTTTGGAGAGAATGAGTTTGTCGGTTATGAGACAATGCACCATGCCAGTAGGGTTTTAGCACTCTTAGATGAACATTTCTTACGAGTTGAAGCACTTTTACCGGGTCAAAAAGGGTGGGTGTTTTTAGATGTAACACCTTTTTATGCTCAGAGTGGTGGACAGTGTGGCGATATTGGCGAACTTACTGACAAAGCAAATGTTCTTGATACAAAGAAATTTTTTGGTCTTAATCTTTCAGAAGTAGAAGCGACAGCAGAACTAAAAGTTGGAGAGAATGTTGATGCAAAAGTTGATATTTCTCGTCATGAGATTACAAAACATCACTCTGCGACACACTTGCTTCACGCAGTCTTGTATGATGTACTTGGTGAGCATATCTCACAAGCCGGTTCTTTAGTTGAAGCAAATCGTCTTCGTTTTGACTTCTCACATCCAAAAGCTCTAAGTGATGCAGAGCTAGCAATAATTGAAGAGCGTGTGAATGTTGAAGTAACACGTGCTATACCTGCAAATACGGATGTAATGAGCATTGAAGATGCAAAAAAATCAGGCGCAAAAGCGCAGTTTGGCGAGAAGTATGGTGATGAGGTTCGTGTTGTCAGTTTCGGAGATGCTTCCATAGAGTTCTGTGGTGGTATTCATGTTGAAAATACAGCAAATATTGGTTCATTTATCATAACAAAAGAGAGTGGCGTGAGTGCCGGTGTTAGACGTATTGAAGCGGTTTGTGGCAATGCGGCATACAACTATTTCAAATCACAGCGTGAGCTTTTACAAACTGCTCAGCGTGAAGTTAAAAACCTTGATATTATTGCAGGTATTAATAGACTTAAATCAAATATTGATGAACTCAAAGTTGAGCTTAAAGAGACACAGGCATCAAATAAGGTTGAGATAAAAGCAGAGGATGTTAATGGTGTGGCAGTTGTTGTTGATGAACTGCCAAATGGTGATATTAAAGAAAAAATTGATGAACTCAAAAACCAAAATGAGAAACTCTGTGCTATGCTCTTTCAAGTAAAAGGGGATAAAGTCTTAATCGCTGCAGGTGTCAAAGGGTGTGATGCAAAAGCGGGTGATTGGATCAAAAAAATCGCTCCTATTTTAGGTGGAGGCGGCGGGGGTCGTCCTGATTTTGCACAAGCAGGTGGAAAAGATAAAACGAAACTACCAGAGGCAAAAGAGGAATCATTGCAATATATTAAGGGAATGCTTGCTTAATGATAGATTTTGTGCTTGAAAATAGAAACATATTTATTTTTCTCCATGTTATCTCTGCGGTAATTTGGGTTGGAGGAATGGTTTCTATGCGTTACGCAGCACACTACTCATTTGTAGATATTGTAAATCCTCAAGATAGACTTGAAAAAACATCACAAGCACTGAAGCGTCTTTTTTATATTGTGCTTCCTTTTGTTCTTACTTTGGCAGCTACAGGAGCGCTTTTAACTGTAGCATATGGAATAAAATATACTCCATTTCACTATTTGACACACCTTAAAGAGGCTATATGGGGATTGATGTTTATCAATCTTCTCTCTATGATGTGGCGTCGTTTACAAGCAGATAAAGCGATGCAGCAGGGCGATTTTAACAGAGCACGTGCTATGCTTGCTCTTATTGGAAAATATATGGTTCCTGTCAATATTATTCTTGGTATAACTGCTATTTTTGCGGGAACACTTTTAAGAACATATCTGTGAAAAAAGGTCATAAGTGCAGAGTATAGAAGCCTATTTTGTTGATGATATTATTGATGAAGAGACAAAAGTAATATTTGTGCTTGAATCACCACACACACAAGAGGTTAAGATGGGTTATCCTGTCGCAGGTAAGAGTGGGGTTGATATGTCGCTTGTTCTTTTTAATCTGAATGAGCCTTTTGGCAAACTTGTCAAAGAGCGAAGTATCAAGCATCTTGGACTTTGCAATATCTCAAACTATCCACTGCAAAAGTCTGCTTATGAAGCAGATGATCAAAATTTGAAAGTTTTGGAATTTTTTGAAACAATTAGACAGAATCCAAAACCGAGAAAACATGCCAAAGGGGGCATCAATCTTGTAATAGAGAAGATGTTGAATAATTTTCAATCTCGACTTGAAAAACATAGAGACAAGCGCATTGTTCTTTGTGGAAGATTTGCACAAAATGCTTTTGATGTTGTTTTTGATGAGAGTGATTTTGAAGCAGTTCTTCGTGTGCCCCATCCCTCGTTTAATAATTGGAGAAAAGCACGGTATGCAGAAGATATAGAAGCACTAAAAAGGTTCATAGTATGTTAAGACTTGCCTCTTCATCTCAGACACGGGCACTTTTACTGCGTGAGGCAGGAATTGCATTTATTCAAGAGAGCGTAGATTTTAATGAAGATGCCATTGTTGCAACAACGCCCAAAAATTTTGTCTATCAGGCTACTTTAGGAAAATATGAAGCCAATCTTAAAGCTTTTGGTTATGAAGATTATCCTCTTTTGGTTGCTGATACTGTTGTAACTTCTCAAAATCAGATCTTACGTAAAGCAAAATGTGTTGATGACGCTCGTAATATTTTACAGACACAAAGCGGAAATATTACGAGTATTATTACCTGTTTTATCTACCATGCAAAAGATAGAAAAATTGTTGATATTTCCCAAACGGATTATATTTTTGAGAAATTTGAAGCAGATGATTTGGACTCTTATTTGCAAAGCGGTGAGTGGCGAGGCAAAGCGGGTGCCTGTATGGTTGAGGGCTTTTGTAAAAAGTATATCCGAGAGGTTCGTGGCTATGAGAGTACGGCAATGGGATTGAGCGTAGAAGTTTTAAAACGCTTTATGTGATGGTGCTGTATGAATTTTTATGAAAAAGAGCTTCAGGCATTAAAAAGAGCGGGAAGATACAGAGAGAGAATACTCTCTTCAAAGAGCTTAAAAGATTTTGCATCAAATGATTATTTGGGTTTGGCAGAGAAAAAATCTTTGCATCAAAAAACGTGTGAAATTTTAAGTGCAAATCCCTCTAATGCTGCAAAAGCTTCTATGCTTGTCAATGGCTACCATCAAATTCACAAAGATTTTGAAGATGCTCTTTGTGAGGCAAACGGCTTTGAGGCAGGTGTTGTTTTAGGCAGTGGTTTTAATGCAAATATTGCCTTGATTGAGGCTTTGGTTCGCAAGGGGGATAGACTCTTTATGGATGAGCTCTATCATGCTTCTGGCGTTTTGGCTTCACAACTCCATGGCATAGATGTTACTTTCTTTAAACATAACAATATGGACGAGCTGCGTGAGCTTTTAAAAGAGTCTCACGCAAAGCGAAATATCATAGCAGTTGAGGGAATATACTCTATGGATGGGGATCTCTGCTCACGTGAGGTCTTTGCAATAGCTGATGCGTATGAGGCACTCTTAATTGTAGATGAAGCGCATAGCAGCGGTGTTGTTGGAAAAAATTTAATGGGTGTTTATGAACATTATGAGATTAAGATTCAGTCAAATCACATAAAAATGGGAACACTTGGTAAAGCCTATGGAAGTTTTGGGGCTTTTATTTTGGCAAGTGAGCATATTATTGCTTATCTTATTAATCGTGCAAAGCCAATTATCTATGCAACGGCACTCTCTTTATATGATACACTTTTAGCACAGCAATCTTTAGACTATATTCTTGCTCACGCAAGTGAATTAAAGAGAGAAATTCAAAAGAGACAAGAGATTATTTATAATGAACTTGGAATGAAAGTTGCAGGGCTTATTGTTCCTGTTCCTGTTGGTAACAACAATAAAGTGATAGCGATAAAAGAGAGACTTTTAGAAGTAGGCTATAGTGTTGGTGCTATTCGTCAACCAACAGTAGAGAGTGCCATTATTCGTTTAATAGCACGATTGGGTGAGAGCAGTGAAGATCTGCGTGAGCTTTGTAGGGAATTAAAAAAAGCAGTATGATAGCAGTTAAAAAACTTCAAATTTCACTTGATAATACAAAGTTGGTCGATATTGCGTTTAGTATAGACTCTTCACTTGCACTTATCGGGCAGAGCGGTAGTGGTAAAAGCCTGACACTCAAAGCTCTTTTGGGTATGCTGCCTAAGAGTATGCGTTGTACTTTAGAGTATGAGAGTGATTTTGCATTTATTGCAGGTGAGAGCATAGGTTTTGTGCCGCAAAATCCTTTTACAGCACTCTCTCCTCTGACAAAAATTAAAAAACAGTTTTTTGTGGATAAGAGTAGAGTAGAAGAACTTTTTGATGAAGTTGGACTCTCATTGGATCTTTTGGAGCGTTTTGCTCCAGAACTCTCTGGTGGACAACTACAGCGTGTCGTGATTGCCATGGCACTGGAAAAACGGCCAAAACTGCTGCTTTTGGATGAGCCGACAACAGCACTTGACCCTGAGACAAAGGTGAAAATTCTTCAGCTCTTGCGTGACTTGCAGCAAAAAGAGGGTTTTGCTATGCTTTTTGTTACACATGATATACTTTCAGCAAAAGAAATATGCAAAAAAGTTTGTGTCATCAAAAATGGGCTAATAGTCGAAGAGGGTAATATGCAAGATCTTATCACTGCTCCAAAAGAAGCATATACAAAGAGACTAATCGAAGCAAATTTTGCAAATAGGGATTTTAGAGAATGATTAAAAAAGTATTGTTAACACTGATATTATTGGGATTTTTATCGCCATTTGCGATACTTGCCTATTACTACTTCGGTTATGATTATGATATCTCATCATTGACAGAGTATCATCCGGCACAAACAAGTCGTATTTACGATAAAAACGGAGAAAAAATTGCAAATATTTTTTATAAACAGCATCGTTATTATGCTCCTTTTGAAGAGATTCCTCCTCGCATTATTGAAGCACTTGTAGCGATTGAAGATACGACATTTTTTGAGCACTCAGGTGTTAATTTTGATGCAATTTTTCGTGCAGTTATTAAAGATATAAAAGCTAGAAAAATGGTTGAAGGTGCAAGTACTATTACGCAGCAGCTTGTAAAAAACAAACTTTTAACACGTGAGAAAAAACTCTCACGCAAGATAAAAGAGCTTATATACTCCTTTAAATTAGAACATGCGCTTACAAAAGAGCAGATTTTAGAACGTTATCTCAATGAAATCTATTTTGGACATGGGTATTATGGAGTAAAGACTGCTGCAGATGGCTATTTTCATAAAAAACTCTCAGATTTGACACTGAAAGAGATGGCAATTTTAGTTGGGCTTCCAAAAGCACCAAGTACCTATGCACCGACGAAAAACTATGAGATCTCTATGGGAAGAGCAAATCGTGTTATTACAAGAATGCATACTCTTGGTTGGATAGATGATGCAACATTTCACAAGGCATTGGCGGAGAGCCCTGTGGTTTATGATGATACTCTCACGCAAAACAAAGCACCTTTTATTGTTGATGAAGTTGCCCGTAGATTTAAAAAGATGGGATATGATGACTTAAAAACCGGCGGTTATGAGATATTTACAACAGTTGATCTTCGTCTGCAACAAGCAGGTCGGGAATCACTTATGTATGCGTATAAGCTGGCACTAGAGCGAATAGAAAAATATAAGGCAAAAGAGCAAGAAGGCTTTAAAAAAGCACAAAAGAGTGGTGAGAGTGAGTTTGAATTTCAAGATGTCAATGTCTCACAACTTAATGGTGCTTTAGTTTCCCTTGATAGTAAAACGGGAGATATCTTAGCGCTTGTTGGTTCAGTAGATTATAAAAAAAGCTCTTACAATCGTGCTACACAGGGGCAACGCCAACCCGGTTCTGCTTTTAAACCTTTTATTTATCAGGTAGCTATCGATTTGGGTTACAGTGGTGCAACACAACTTGTTGATATTGCCAAAACATATGAGTATGAAAAAAATGGGCAAGAGATGAAGTGGCAACCGAAAAACTATGAGAAAAATTACAAAGGGCTTGTTACGCTGCGTGAGGCATTGATCCATTCACGTAACCTTGCAACAATTAATCTTGTTAATGATATTGGACTGGCAGAATTATTAAGAGATTTGAAAAAATTTCATATTAAAAATATTCCAAACGATCTCTCTATTTCCCTTGGAACAATGTCTATGTCTCCGCTTGAACTGGCGCAGTATTATACCTCTTTTTCAAATTATGGTACGCAGGTTGTTCCTCATTTAATTCTCTCAATTGAGCAGAATAATGAGACAATTTATGAGAAAGAAGAGAAATCCTATTTTATAACGAAACCGACACAATCTTTTATAATGACTTCTATTTTGCGTGATGTTGTTAAGCGTGGTACAGGAAGACGTGCCGGCGTAAAAGGAATTGAACTTGCCGGAAAAACAGGAACGACAAATAATAATATCGATGGATGGTTCGCAGGGTATTCGCCAAGTATTGAGACTGTTGTATGGTTTGGAAATGATGATAACTCTCCAATGTATAAAAGAGAGACAGGTGGACGTATAGCAGGTCCTGCTTTTGCAAACTATTTTAGAAATGTTTTAAAACTCTATCCTCAAGTCAAAAGAAAATTTGACGTTCCTGAGGGTATTATAGAGGTAAATATAGGTGGAAGAACAGAGTATTTTAGTGATATCTCAAAACCTCCACGCTCAGAACAAATCTCAGATCCTCAGGAGGAGTTGTTATTTTAAAGTAATAGTGAACATTGCTCCATTATTAATATTTTCAACAGTGATGGAGCCAGCGTGCTTTTGTACTATTTGTGAACTCATATAAAGACCGATTCCTGTCCCTTTGCCATCTGCTTTTGTAGTAACATTTGGTTTAAATATTGAGCCAATTACAGCAGGGGGAATGCCTCCTGCATTATCCTCAAATTCAATAATTCCATGATTTTCATTTTTATAAGTACGGATGGTAATGGAGCGGTTTTGAATTGCTTTTTCATTAAAAGCATCGATAGTATTGCTTATGAGATTTAAAAAAAGGTGTTTAAACTCGTTGATCTGCCCATGGAGTATAATATCCTCTTGTATTTCCACATTAACTGCAATAGTATTTTTGAGTAGTTCATCTTTCATAAGCACTTCAACACTCTCTAAACACTCAGTAACTGAGAAATCTTGCGAGTCTTTGGATGGTCTAAAAAAGGTACGAAATTCATTGAGGGTATTTATCATATGCGCTATTTGCATATGTGTCATCTCTGTTACTTCTGTGATGTAAGCTTCATCAACAGTTCCGTTTTTAAAATCATCAAGCAGCATATCATTCATCATGCTTAGAGAGTTGAGCGGTTGTTTCCACTGGTGTGCAACAGCATCCATCATTTCACCCATAGCTGCCATTTTTGATTGTTGTCTGAGCATCATATCTTTTTTTTGACTTGAAGCATTTACTTTGAGAGTTCTTTGGTCTATCTGTTTGATAAAGAAAGCTTGGTTTTTGATTGTTTTTGTATCTTTTTTCTTCTCTTCTTCATAGAGGCTAACGAGTTCATTGATTTTTTGAGGGATTTGTTCACAAGCACTCTGGCGAAGTGCTTCATGCTTGGAACTTGTAAAAAGTAATTCTATCTCACGCAGAATCTTTTTACTTTTTTCTTCTAACATTGTGCTATCTTTATGTAAATGCCCTATTGAGTGCACAGAACATTGCCTTTATAGAAGCAACTGTTATATCGTTGTCTGCTCCGACTCCAAAACATGAAAGAATCTCTTTGTTTTGAATCTCAATATAAGCAATCGCTTTTGCAGAGCTTTGGTCACCGCAAGAGTGCTCAGAGTAGGACTTAATAGTAAAACTGTTTTTATACTCTTGCATCAGTGCATTTTTGCAAGCGTCAATAGGACCGTTTCCTTTGCCCTTTGATGTAATCTCTTTGCCATTATAGGTGTAGGTAAGCGTGCAAGCAGATTGACCATTATCAGAGCTTAAAGAGACATCTTTAAAAGTAATATGCTCTTTAATTTTAAAGTAGGTATTTTGAAATACTTCTAAAATCTCTTCAGGGCTTAACTCTCTTCCTTTTTCATCACTTAGGGCTTGAACTGCTCGACCAATTTCTGGGTGCATTGCTTTTGGAAGATGATAGCCATAATTTTTTTCTAAAATATAGGCAACGCCACCTTTTCCAGACTGTGAGTTGATACGAATGATAGACTCATAGGTTCGCCCGACATCAGCAGGGTCAATTGGTAAATAAGGCACTTCCCAGAAAGGGTCCTCTTTTGCCTGTTGATAAGCAAGCCCTTTGTTAATTGCATCTTGATGAGAGCCTGAAAATGCTGTATAGACAAGTTCACCTACATAAGGATGACGTGGATGAGTCGGAAGCTCTGTCACATGCTCTACAACTTTTACTACTTCATTGACATCAGAAAAATCAAGACCACTATCAATGCCTTGTGTTGTCATATTAAGTGCCAAAGTAATGATATCAACATTTCCTGTACGCTCACCATTGCTAAGGAGTGTTCCCTCAACTCTGTCTGCACCTGCTAAAAGTGCAAGTTCCGTTGCTGCAATGGAAGTGCCCCTGTCATTATGTGTATGTGTTGAGATAATGACATTCTCACGATTATCAAGGTGTCTGCCCATCCACTCAATTTGGTCTGCATAAATATTTGGCGTTGCCATCTCTACCGTCGCAGGGAGATTGATAATGACCGGACGCTCTTTAGATATACCCCAACGAGCTGTAACTTCGTTTGAAATACGTGCAGCAAACTCCAATTCTGTTCCTGTGAAACTCTCCGGAGAGTACTCCAAGAAAATCTCACCATCATGGTTGGCTTCATATTTTTTTACCAAATCAACACCTTCAAGTGCTAAGGCAATAATCTCTTCTTGTGTTTTTGAAAAAACTATTTTTCTCTGAGCTATTGATGTTGAATTATAGAGGTGAACAGTTGCTTTTTTTACACCTTGCAGTGCTTGGAATGTTTTTGCAATTAAGTGCTCACGTGCTTGTACAAGTACCTGTACCGTGACATCATCGGGAATGAGGTTATCATCAACAAGTTTACGTAAAAAGTCAAATTCTATTTTCGAGGCAGAAGGAAAACCAACCTCTATCTCTTTAAATCCGAGTTTGAGTAAGAGTGCAAAAAGTTCAAGTTTTTTATTCATGTCCATTGGGTTGATAAGTGCCTGATTACCATCACGTAAATCTACACTACACCAACGAGGTGCTTTTGTAATTGTATTGTCCGGCCATTTTCTGTCTGGCAAGTCTATTTTTGGATATGGCTTATATTTGCCTTTTGGAATATGATTCATAATTTTGAATCCTTTATAACTTGAAATTTATGATAGTACACTCTTACATTAACTATCTTGGCGGAATTATAGCAAAAATGGTGGTGATTAAAAAGAAGTTTTAATATTAGTTGAAAAATTTAAAGGATAATTTTTATTATTTATAGAGGTTTCTCTCCCAAAAAGGGAGAAAATGTTAGCACTGGTACGTAGTTTTGAACTCATAAGCAGTTGGACGACCTTCATCAGGGAAAACGTCACGATCAAATCTATATGCTTGATACGCATCAATAAATTCTTGAGAAAATACAGGTTTTAAGAAGTCGTTGTCACGAATAAGTGCTTCAAGTGAACCACGAAGTGTATGTGGCATTTGAGGAATATTTTTTTGGCGAATTTCATCTAAACTTAGTTCAAATAAATCTTCATCCATTGGACCAACAATGTCTTTACCGGCTCCAGTTTTGATACCATCAAGACCAGCCATCATCATTGCAGCAAATGCAAGGTAAGGACAAGCAGTAGAATCTGGAAATCTCATTTCAATACGAGTTGCTTTTTCACCGGCGCCAAAAGGAACACGACAAGCAGCAGAACGGTTTTGAGAAGAGTATGTTAAGATACTTGGAGCTTCAAAACCAGGGATAAGTCTTTTGTATGAGTTAGTTGTAGGGTTTGTAAATGCAGCAACTGCACGTGCATGTTTAAAGATACCAGCAGTATAATCAACAGCTAAATCACTTAAATTACCATAGTTCCCTTCTTTATAGAAAAGGTTTTTACCATTTTTCCAAAGTGATTGGTGTACGTGCATACCGTTTCCGTTGTCACCATAGAGTGGTTTTGGCATAAATGTAGCAGTTTTTCCGTTAAGGTGAGCAATCATTTTTACAACATATTTGTATTTTTGAACATTATCTGCAGCACCGATGATATCACTAAAAACAATACCAATTTCATGTTGCCCTTGTGCTACTTCATGGTGTCCAAGAATAACTTCAAGACCAACTTGCTCTAAAACTTGCATCATTTCAGCACGCATATCTACAGCGCTATCTGTTGGTGCTACTGGGAAATACCCTCCCTTTGTACCTGGTCGATGTCCTGTGTTATACATGTCAGTATACTCAGTGTTAGAGTTCCATTCACCCTCTTCAGTATCTACTTTATATCCAGCTTCATTGATGTTGTCAACAAATTGAACATTGTCAAAGATAAAAAATTCATTTTCCGGCCCAAAGTAAGCAGCATCAGCAATTCCCACTTCGTTAATATGCTTAAGTGCTTTTTTAGCGATTGAACGTGGACATCTCTCATAGAGTTCATTTTTGTAAATATCATAAACATCACAAAACAGAATAACTGTTGGATCAGCTGTAAAAGGATCTAAAAATGCTGTAGGTACATCAGCTTTTAAAATCATATCTGATTTGTTGATTGGTTGCCATGCATCTACTGAAGAACCATCAAAAGGAAACCCATTTTCTAAAATTTCTGCATTTACCGCACTCATACGATACGATAAGTGATGCCATGCACCCTTGATATCTGTAAATCTTAAATCTACAAATTGAACTTCATTCTCTTCACAAAATGTAAAGAATTCTTCTATGTTATTAACGAATTTTCCCATTAATTTTCTCCTGAATTTTATCTGTACATAGTATATCTCAATAATTAATAATAGCAGGTTTAATTTTGATTAAAAAATAGTCATCTTATTGATTTGTTTCGTAAAGTGATAGTTTTAAAATTTTATTTTAAAGCTTGAACCTTCATTGAGAATACTCTTGACTTCTAATGTAAAATTGTGAAGATTTACAATGTTATTAACTAAAAAGAGTCCTAAACCAAGTGAGTTGTCCCATTTGTTTTTATTGGCACGATAGAACTTTTGTGTGATGTTTTCCAGATCTTTTTTAGATATTCCCATTCCGGTATCAATAACTTCAAAACTATCTTTGGTGATGTGAATGTGAACTTCATCTTCGGAGTATTTAAAAGCATTTTCTATTAAATTGCAGGCAACAATGCTAAAAAGGGTTTCATCTGCTTCTATAGTAACTGTTTTATCCCCACTAATGATGGTTTCTCTCTCTTGATAGTTAATTTTGATATTTTCTACACACTCGTTGAGCAGTTCATAGAGGTTGATGGTTTTTTTGTTGAGTTTTTGTTGTTCACTGTCGAGTTTGATGGAGAGGCGAAGTGTATCAATGAGTTCACTGAGTTTTACTCCGTTTTTATGAATTTTTTCTAAAAATTTTTTACGAATATTAGGGTTGATATCTTCATCATCAAGCAGTGTTTGCGAGTAGCCATTCACTACTGCAATGGGATTTTTAAATTCATGGCTTATTGCAGAGATAATGTCATCTTTTTGTTTGTTGGACTCTTGGAGTCTTTGGGTGTATTTAGATTTTTGTTTCTCTTTTTTTACGATGATTTGTGAAACTTTTGTCAAAAGATTTGTAATATAGGCAAACTCTTGTGAATAGTCAGAGTTGATATAGGTTGATTTTTTCTTTTTTGTCAGTGATTTGAGAAAATCTACTATCTTGTTTGTTTCATAAGAGATCTCTTTGTTAACCTTATAACTAGCCATAAGAACGGCAATAAAAAATATAATGATAGCAGCAAAGATTTTTAATCCAAGGCTAAATATTTCATTTTGAATACCTTTAATCTCTTGCGCTAGTCGAATATAGATAATGTTATTGTCAATAGTGAACTTTTTGACAACATAAAGTAGATCTGTATCAAGTGTTTTAGAGTGACGGATTTTATATCCGATACCGTTTTTCCTTGCTTGTATTATCTCATCACGGTATTTATGATTGTCCATTGTTGTTTTGTCTTTATGCGATTCTGCGAGAATAGTACCATTTTCATCAATGAGAGTGAGTCTGAGATGGAGTCTCTTTTTGACATCCAGGGCTAATTTGTCAAGATTTGTCTCATTTTGGAGCGTGAGAGAGAGAAGTTCAATGTCTTGCGTGAGAGCATCTTTTGTGCTCTCAATATAAAACTCATAGGTCCAATAGTAAACGATACCGCCTACAATGAGAAAAAGTGTGAGAAAAAGTGTTAAAAATTTTCTAAGAACAATCTGATGAAACTTTAACACTTAGAGTCTCCTCTCTTTTTTCTCTTATTTTAGCAAATTAGTTGTGAAAGTTTCCACCTATTTTGATATAAACAAGAAGATTTGCTACAGCAATTGCTCGAGAGGCGATTTTTTCACTTTTTCTAAGCGCTCGAAGCATTTTGTGGTACTTTTTAAAAGAGTTTGCATTTTCAGCCTGCTCAACAAGATTTCTCTCTATCATCTCATAAAGATCATCTGCTTTATTCTCTTCAATAAGAACTTCTTCATACATCTCTTGAAGTTCATCTGTATCATCAATCTTAATCATAGCGATCGTTGTGCTAATGGCTTTTACAGTAGAAGCCTGCATAGGCAGTGCATATTCATTGATGGTTTTTACATCAAGGTCATTACATACATCTGTAAAACCACGAATAAAACTCCGTGTATTTGAGCAGGCACGTGAGAGCTCATTTGTGATTTTTAAATAGGCTACTACCTGACGTAAATCTCTTGCTTCTGGTGTATAGAGTGCTAAAATCTTGATAATTGCATTGTCAATTTCATCTGTTTTTGAACTGATGTTTTTAATATAGCTTCTTGCTTCACTGAATTTTTTTGTATCACAATCTTTGAGTGCTTCTAAAATAAGTTCATTTGCTTTTACAAGCCCCTCGCCTATGTTTATTATCTTTGTTTTTACATCATTTAAATTTGTTTGAAAAGTTGCCAACATGTTATCCGAATCTCCCTGTAATATAATCTTCTGTCTGTTGCTCTTTTGGATTTAAGAAGATATTTTCTGTTTTATCATACTCAATTAAATCTCCAAGATACATAAATGCTGTATAGTCACTGATACGTGAGGCTTGCTGCATATTGTGTGTAACAATGGCAATAGAGACATCTTTTTTAAGTTCAACAATAAGCTCTTCAATAGCACCTGTACTGATAGGATCAAGTGCTGAAGTCGGTTCATCAAAAAGAAGTACTTCTGGTTTGACCGCAACTGCACGAGCAATACAGAGACGTTGTTGTTGTCCGCCTGAGAGCCCCATAGCTGATTTGTTAAGTCTATCATGTACCTCTTTCCAAAGAGCTGAGCCTTTGAGGGCAATTTCAACTCTGTCTGAGAGTTCACTTTTGTTCTTGATCCCTGCAATTTTAAGTCCATAGGCAACATTATCAAAGATGCTCATAGGAAAAGGTGTCGGTTTTTGAAAAATCATACCGACTTTTTGACGCAGTTCAATGAACTCATTCTCTTTTTTAATCTCTAAAATGTTTTCAAACTTGCCACTCTCTTCATTGAGCAGTTCAATTTTACCGTCATACTTGTTTCCAGGATAGAGATCATGGATACGGTTCATAGAACGAAGCAGGGTAGATTTACCACAGCCACTTGGTCCGATGAGCGCAGTTATTTTGTTCTTTTGAATTGGAAGTGTGATGCTCTTTAGTGAGGGATGATCAACTCCGGCATAGGTAAAAGAGAACTTTTTAATCTTCATTACTGACATAATTGTGTTTCCTTATTTTTTATTTCTTGTGACAAATCTACCTGTAAGGTTGATAATGAGCACCATTACAGTAAGAATGAATGATGCAGCCCATGCCAAATCACGGCTTGATTTCTCAGGCTCATTGGCAAGGTCATAAATACTTACCGTGAGTGATGGAAAACTCTCGTTGAGATTGAGTGTAAAGTAGTTGGATGTCTCAGAGGTAAAAAGCAGTGGTGCAGTTTCACCGACAATTCGTGCGAATGCAAGTAAAATACCGGTCATAATTCCCACTTTTGCAGCTTTTATGACGATGTCAATAATAACCTTGTATTTTGAAGCACCAAGTGCAATACCTGCCTCACGCAGCTCACGCGGAACCAAAGAGAGCATAGAATCTGTTGTATTGATTACTACCGGAATCATCATAATAGCTAAGGCAATAGCTCCAGCCCAACCACTTGTTCCACCCATAGGAACAACAACTATTGCATAGACAAAAGCACCGATGACAATAGATGGAGCACTCATCATAATGTCTGAAAGATCACGAATAAGAGAAGCATATTTTCCTTGACCATACTCTTGAATGTAGATTCCTGCTGTCATTCCAAGGGGAATACCGATAAGTGAAGCGAGTCCCGCAAGTATCATTTGTCCAATAATGAGATTTCTCAGGCCTCCGTCAATAAGGTCATTTAAAAAGAGTGAAAAGTGAAAAGAGCCAAGACCTTTCATAAAAAGTGTAATTAAAATCCATGCTAAAAATGAAAGACCAATGAGTGCAGAGCCAATTGAGAGTCCTAAAAATATTTTATTGATTAAGAGTCGCATTATTTAGCCTTTTTTAAAAAATAAAATTTTGCAAGAGAGATAACAGCAAAACTGATAATAAAAAGAATAAGTGCAAGGTAGAACAGCGCACTCTCTCCAAGCCCACTTGCTTCTCCAAAGTTATTTGCCATAGCTACCGGAATAGAGATAGTTGGTGAATTGATTGCCTTTGGCAGTTCAAAGATAGAACCGATAAGAAATGCTACCGCCATAGTCTCACCAAGGGCACGACCAAGGGCTAAAATGATAGAACCGATAATACCTACTTTTGAGTATGGGAAGATAATGTCTTTTATGACTTCAAACTTTGTAGCCCCAAGCGCATAGGCAGACTCTTTTAAAACAGCCGGTGTTGTGTTCATACTATCTCGGGTGATGGCTGCCATAAACGGAAGTATCATAACACCCAACACAAGTCCTGCAGTAAGGAGTGAAACTTGATAACCGCCTACAATATCGGCTACTATTGGAGCGAAATAGTACAGACCCCACATTCCAAAGATAATACTCGGAATAGCAGCAAGAAGTTCAATGGCAATTCCTACAATATTTGAGATGTTTTTTGGTGCAATTTCAGCTAAAAAGACTGCAATTCCCATAGCAATTGGCAGTGCAAATACAAGAGCTATAAGTGTAGAGAGAAGTGTTCCGACAATCGGTACAAGACCGCCATAGATAGTTTTTGTAACACTTTCATCTTCATCATCGAGAAGCATCTCATCTTCATCTGCAATCTCATCATCCTCATCTGCAATCATAACATCATCTTCACCCGTGATAGTGTCATCATTTGAGTTGAGTGCTTCTGCTTTGTTTGCTGCATCTGGAGTTGTTGGTACAACTACTTCTTTATTCCACTCCGGATTTGTGATAAATCCAAGACCAAACTCATCAATAGCAGGCTTTGCTGCAGAGTAGAGTGTTAAAAAGATACCGACAAGCAGAACAAAAACAAGTGTTGCACTGGCAAGAGAGAGTTTTTGAAAGATCTTTTCCATGAAATTATCTTATTCCTTTTGTTTCCCAATATTTTCTAACTTTTGCAGTTAAAGAGTCTGGTAATGGAACATATCCTAGGCTTTTTGCAATATCTTGCCCGTTTTTATAGGCCCAGTCATAAAATGCTGTTACTTTTTTATCCATTTCAGGTTTTTCTGCAGGAACAAGAATGAAGGTAGCTGCTACCATTGGATATGACTCTGCTCCTTTAGGGTCTGCAATTACAGAGTAAAAATCTTTCTTTGGATTGAGTGCTGCTTTTGCCGCTGCTGCTTGAAAGTTTTTAAGTTCAGGTTTAATATAGTTTCCGGCTCTGTTTTGCACAGTTGCCATCGCAATATTATTGTTTTTTGCATCTGCATAATCAATATAACCAACAGAGTATGGCGTCTGTTTTAAGAGTGCAGCAACACCTGAGTTCGTTTTTCCACCAATGTGATGGTCACCTGGCCAGCTTAATGATTTTTTAGCACCATAGGTATGTCTCCATTTTTTTGAAACTTTAGAGAGATAGTATGTGAAGTTAAATGTTGTTCCTGAGCCATCAGCACGGTGAACAAATGTTAATTTTTTGTGTGGAAGTTTTAGACCTTTATTGGCTTTTGCAATAATTGGATTATCCCAATATTTAACACTACCATCAGCTATGGCAACAATGGCTGCACGTGAGAGTTTTAAGTTGTCAACATTTGGAATGTTATAACCCATGGCAATTGCACCAACAACACCCGGGAATTGGTAAAGATTGTGTTTTTTAAGTGTTTTTGGCGATAAAGGTTTGTCAGTACCCGCAAAATCAACTTGTCTTGCTTGGGCATCTTTGATGCCTTTTGAAGAGCCTTTTTTGATATAGTCGATTTTAATACCTGTCTCTTTGTTGTAGGCTTTGATCCATTTTTGATAAACACTGTATGGAAAAGAAGCACCACTTCCCTTAATTACATCATTGGCACTAAGAGCAGCTACTAATACAGAAGAAGCAAGAGCAATTTTGATCACTTTTGTCATTGTTTTACCTTTTAATTTTAAGATGTGAAAGTATAAAACCTTTTGGTTACAACAAGATTACAAGAGCAATCTGTAACCTTGTTGTAACCTAGATATTTTATACTTCTGCTAAACAAAACAAAGAGGACATAGAAGATGAAAAAAATTGCTCTATCAGCTTTAGCTGCTTTAACTTTAGGTTCAGTTGGTGCAAATGCTACAACTTTTTATCAAGATGCAAATGGTCAGGTGTTTACTAAACCGGCTGAAGGTCGTACGGAGATAAAAACACCAACTTCTGTTTTTGCTCACGCAGATAAGTTGAAATTTTCAGGTGTAGCATATTTAGGATATACATACGATGACTACAAAAGTGGTTTGACTTCAGATAATGCGACTCCATACAAAAAAGATACTTCTGATTTTGAAGTTCGTCGTGCATATTTCCAATTAAAAGCATATTTACTTGATGATCCTAAATCATATTTTCGTGTAACTTATGATGTACATAATGATGGTGGAAGTATGGATGTTCGTGCTAAATATATTTACCTTTATCTCAATAATATTTTTGCAAATACAGGTGTTGAGATTGGTCTTGCGCATCGTCCGTGGCACGATTATGAGGAACACAATGCTTGGTTGTATAGAAGTATCTCTAAAATTCTTATAGAGGACAAAAAATCTGGACCAGATTTATCAAACTCTGCTGATTTTGGCGTAATGTTTAAAACAAGAACACAGTATTTTGACGCTGATTATGGAATTTTTAGAGGAGAAGGGTATCATAGTGCTGGAAACAATGGAACAGGAATGAGTTTTGAGTGGAGAACAACTGCACATATTTTAGGAACATCTTCTCATCACCATCCAGAGAAAAACACTTATTGGGATGCATCTTTTTATGGGCAGTATAATCAAGATCATAAAACTGTAACAGTTGGAACAAAAACAGAAAATCAAGATCTAATCTTTGGTGCTTTACACACAGTTTACAATCAACCAAACTTTCTAGTAGCGGCTCAATATGTCTATTCTGATGATACTTCTGATATAGCGCATAATGTTTCTGCTCAATCTGGATCAGGTTACTCTATAAATGGTGAGTATAGAATGGGAAGCGACAAAGAGTATAAATCATTTGCTCGTTATGACTCTTGGACTCCAAAAGAAGAAGATTCTTCTGATGAAAAAACAAATAGAAGTTATATTGTAGGTGCTGCTTGGAAACAAAACAGTAATGTTGAATGGGTGGCAAACGTTATTGTGACAGACAATGAAGATGGTTCAGCTAAAGAAAAAGAGAATGGTACACAGTATATGGTTACAGCTGAGGTAAAATTCTAAGAGTTCCAAAGACAAATCAGAAGCAAGGTTTCTACCTTGCTCTGAAGAGAACAAAAGTTAGTTTCTATACACCATCCACACGTAAAACTTTCGTATTTCCAACCATTAATTCAATAGTCATAAAAAATCTTTTAAATACAGACTCTTGTCTATACTCCAAGTTATGTTTTTTACAAATATCTTTGACAATAGGCTGCATTTTTTGATAAAAAGAGTGAGGCATATTTGGAAAGAGGTGATGCTCTACTTGATAGTTTAAAAATCCATGTAAAAAGTCAATGAAATCAGTCCCTGTATCGTAGTTTACACTTCCCATAATTTGACGAAGATAGTATTCACCTTGTGATTTGTGTGGTGTTGAAAACTGGTAAATATCTTCAGCAGAGTGATTTGGAACAATCACTAAAAATGAGTGTAGATTTGCAAAAAACTCACCAAGAACTAAAAAACCAAAAGCAGTCCCTACTGCACTCCATCCCCATGGTAAAAAGAGTAGTGGTAAAAATACAAATTGAAAAAGCCCGTATGGGAGAATGTAATCTTTCCAGAGTTCACGCCCTTTTTTTGTAAAAGGAGACCACTCATAGCTTTGATTTCTCACATCATTCATATTTTTGTTGTCTTTGTTCTCTAAAATTCTTTGTGTATTTGGTGCATAATAAGCCAGTTTCCAAAATCCTGCAAAGATATAAACAACGGCATATTTCATCCACATTGGGATTTTTGCCTCATGGAGCCACTCAAGATTTTTCTCAACATTGTCTGGGTCGTCTAACTCTCCTAGATGATAATGGTGCATAATGTTATGCTCATATGCCCACGCATCAGGTTTTATCCAGTCTAACCAGTCAATATAGCGTCTCCATCCCTTTGCAAAGCCTGCTTTTGTATAACGGTATGGAATGCCCTCGACTTTATCATAGGCTCCATGTAAAATAGGATGTGTTACATTAGACCAACGTGTGACATTACCAACACCAACCAAAAAGGCTCCTATAATTCCAAAAAGCCAAAAATCCAAGGTAGAAATTCCTGAATCTGCATAGCTGTTCATAATAGTAACAATAGCAATAAGAATAAATCCACTTATTGTTGCTATTCTTCCCCATTTTTCAAGTTTGAGAAGGTGGTCAAAATCTGTTTGACCAACTTGAATTGTTTTTTTAATTGCATCAATATCACGTTGCAGTTGCTCTTTATCTACCTCTTCATAAGGTGTATATTGAGTCTCTTGTTGGATTTCATTGTTTTTATCTAAATTAGACAAAGTTACGCTCCTAAATTATATTGTGCGCATTATATAGAAAAGATATTTAAGGTATGTATAAACTAAAGAAGATAGCTTAAAACTTTTTTAGCTAATGTAAATATCATTTTGGATAAAATAGCAATAATTATAATAATTGGAGATTTTAATGGACGCAGCCAAATATATCTGGATGAATGGGAAATTTGTAGCATGGGAAGATGCAAAAGTACATGTTCTTACGCATACAATTCACTATGGAAATGGTGTTATTGAAGGGACAAAAGCATATAAAACAGACAAAGGTTACGCAATTTTTCGCTTGAATGATCATACAAAAAGATTAAAAGAGTCAGCAAAAATGACACTGATAGATATTCCTTATAGTGTTGAAGAGTTGAATTTGGCACAGATAGAGCTTGTGCGTAAAAATGAATTTACAGGCGATAATGTCTATCTTCGTCCTTTTTCATTTTTAGGTTATGGTGTTATGGGACTCTATCATAAAGATGCTCCTGTGGAGACGGCTGTTGCTGCGTGGGAGTGGGGTGCTTACCTTGGTGAAGAGGGTATGCGTAAAGGAATAAGACTTAAAATTGTCTCTATGACACGTCCTGCAAACACTTCAAATATGGGTAAAGCAAAAGCAACAGCAAATTACTTAAACTCTCAAATGGCAAAATATGAAGCGATTGACTGTGGTTATGATGAAGCACTTTTGCTTGATGATCAGGGGTATGTAGCAGAGGCTAGCGGTGCATCATTCTTTATGATAAAAGATAAAGAGATTATTACGCCGCCAAATGATAATGCACTTGCTTCTATTACACAAAAAACTGTTATTGAAATGGCAGAAGATATGGGTTATACTGTAACTCGTCGTCGTATTACTCGTGAAGAGGTTTATGTAGCAGATGAAGCGTTTTTAACAGGAACGGCAGCTGAGATAACACCGATTGCTCTTGTAGATGCAAGAGAGATCGGTTGTGGCTCACGTGGTGAGATCACTGCTATAATTCAGAGTGCATATTTTGACATCGTATTTGGTAGAAATAAAAAATATGAGCACTATCTTACCTATGTAGATAATGTAGATAGAAATTAAAAAGGATACAATTGAAAGAAAATATACTAATGGCGTCAGATATGAATGACTATTTTAATAAGAAAAAAAGTGAGGGTGGAGGCTTTAATAACTCTAACTCAGGTGGTGGTAATGGTCCAAAAGGTCCGCAAATGCCGAATATGAACTTGAACTTTGGCGGTTCAAAAGCGGCATTGCTCTATTTTATCATCGCTGTAGTTGTTGTTTTGGTATTGGCAAAACCTTTTACAATTATTCAAGAGGGTGAGCGTGGTATTTTAAGTACAAATGGTAAATATCAAGATCAGGCACTTCTTCCAGGTTTGCATTTTATTGTTCCTGTGATTCAAAAAGTTTATGTTGTTGATACAAAAGTACGTATTATCAATTATGCGTCACATTTAGAAGTTACAAGTCGTTCTTCTGGAATCAATGCAAAAAAAGCCATTACTGTTCTTGATAAACGTGGTTTGCCTGTTTCAATTGAGCTTACTGTTCAGTATAGACTTAATGCTCAATTTGCTGCACAAACAATTTCAAATTGGGGATTTTCATGGGAAGAGAAAATTATTAACCCTGTTGTACGTGATGTTGTTCGTAATGTTATTGGTAAGTATGATGCAGAGTCTTTGCCAATGATAAGAAATAAGGTTGCAACAGAGATTGAAGATGGTATTCGTGCAAGTATTGATAGTTTGAAAAATAAGCCGGTGCTTCTACAATCTATCCAACTGCGTGATATTATTTTGCCTCAAAAAGTAAAAGAACAGATAGAACGTGTTCAAATTGCTAAACAAGAGGTGCAAAAAGCACAACAAGAAGTTGCACGTGCAAAACAAGATGCCTTGAAAAAAGCAGCACAAGCACAAGGTGTGGCAGATCAAGCAAGAATCGAAGCACAAGGGAAAGCAGATGCAATTACAATTAATGCAGATGCACAGGCAAAAGCGAACTTGCTCATTTCTAAATCATTAACAACGAAATTGTTGCAATTAGAACAGATGAAAGTACAGAGTAAATTCAACGATGCCTTGCGTGAGAACAAAGATGCAAAAATCTTCTTGACACCTGGTGGTTCTACACCAAATATCTGGGTAGATATGAAAAATGCACAACAAAGAACAACGGCTCAATAATGGAAGAGATTGTAAATAGAGTTGATTGGGAAAAGTCAGAACTTCTTCCTGTTATTGTTCAAGATAGTAGTAATAACGAAGTGTTGATGATGGCATATATGAATCGTGAAGCACTTGAACTTTCACTGCAAACAAAGATAGCACACTATTTTTCACGTTCTAAACAGAGAATTTGGAAAAAGGGTGAGAGCAGTGGACATACGCAAGAGATAGAGTCATTTTTTATTGATTGTGATAATGATACACTGCTTATAAAAGTCAAACAAAACGGTGTTGCGTGTCATACGGGACGTAGATCGTGTTTTTTTACAGAACTAACAAGCGGTGAGAGCGTGAGTGATGTTGAGGTAGATACAACAGCTGCATATGGAGTTATTAATACACTCTATCATACCATTCAAGAGCGTAAAAATGCCGATCCAAAGACTTCATGGACAGCCAAACTTTTAAGTAAGGGTGAAAATACAATCCTTAAAAAAGTTGTAGAAGAAGCCGGTGAATACTGCTTTGCTCATAAAGATAATGATGCAGATGAGATGGTCTATGAAGCCGCAGATTTAACCTATCATATGTTGGTAGCTTTAGCTTCAAAAAATATCTCTCCAGATCGTATTAAGCAAGAATTAGCTCGTCGTTTTGGTATGAGCGGTATTGCTGAGAAAAATTCAAGAAAAGATTAAGAGCAGTATATGAAGGTTAAAATTCAGAGCTTTATAGATGGACTCATTACTTATGATTACATTTTATTTGGTTCTGTATTGGCGCTTTTTGTACTTTTTATTGTTTTAGCCATTTTACTTAGGCGTAAACTAATGCTTGCAATATTTCTGGTTTTGTTGGCTTTTGCTACTTTTTTGTTAGGCCCAACACTTGGGTATGTAGGTTTGCATAAATTTCTTTTTAAAAATCATACGGAATTAATCGAGCAGAGAAAGCTGCATTTTTCTCAGGCTGTTATAGTAAAAGGGCGTCTGTTTAATGACGCTAACTTTGATTTTAAATCATGTCAGGTTACAGCATCTGTTTTTAAAGTAACATCAAATAAATATAAGAATTATATATATAAACTAAAGCCTTTTGAAAAGATGTCGATAGTTGAGAAAGATATTAAAAAAGGCCAGAGTAGAGAGTTTAAAATAATTGTTGAGCCTTTTACCTATAAACGAGATTATAATATCTCATTGGAAGCGAGCTGTAAATGACACTATTGAATATGTGGCACTATGTTGTCTTTGGCGTTATCCTTGTAATATTTATTAGTGGTGTAGTTGCTTCGCTGAAGCAAAATGATGCAAAGATGAAGTACTCAATGCTCTTTTCTGTTACACTTATTACTATATTTCTAGTGGTTTTTTCTGTTTTTGTTGTTGATAAATATACAAAAAAGGTTGAACTATATAAGCTCCAAAATAAACGTCTCCTCGGGATAGGGAAGATTGTCTATACCGGTGTTGTAAAAAATGTCGGCAACTATCCTGTAGGAAAGATTACTTTTGATATAAAACTGGTCAATAAAGGCCATGCTACGGGTAATGTTAAAGGTGGAAATTTTTATAAACCGAGTGGGATTTTAAATTTTTTCTCAGGTGGACTTGGTAGAAATAATAAACCACAAACGATTGAAAAAGAGTTTATTGTTGCAAAAAATCTCAAACCGGGGCAGGCAAAACACTTTCGAGTCCATTTTGACTATCCACCCTATTTTAGATCAACTGCACAATTTGCAAAAGTGTGGGGACACTAATACTTTAGTCCCACTTTTTTAAGAGCTTTGTTAATATGCTTGATTTGTTCATTTTTATCTCTACACCACTGTGGTGCTAAAAGTGAATCATCGTTGATACCTGCCGTTACCCTTTGAACACTGACATTCTCAGGTTTCATAAGTATTGACTTTACAAGTGTATCGAGATAAAGCTCTTCGCTGATAGGTTCAAATTTCCCACGTATATATTCATTTGCTAAGGCTGTACGCTTTACAACATATAAAGGGTGATATTTTACGGAGTCTATTCCCCATTCATATGCCTGTTTTGAAGTCTCCAACATCATCTCTTGTGTCTCATCAGGAAGTCCAAAAATAAGATGTCCACAAACATTCAAACCCGCTTCTTTTGATTTGAGTATCCATTTTTTTACATTAGCGCTGTCATGTCCTCTATTTATTTTCTCGAGTGTTACATCATAGACGGATTGTATGCCAAACTCTATCCAAATCTCTTTTGTTTTTGCCAGTTTACTGAGATAGTGAAGTGTTTCATCTGTAATAGAATCACTTCTCGTACCAATACTCAGTCCAACAACATTTTCTAAAGAGAGCGCTTTGTCATAGAGTGCTTTGAGTGTTTCAAAAGGGGCGTAGGTATTTGTAAATGATTGAAAATAGACTATGAACTTCTCTGCTCCATAGGCATCTTTTTGATGTTTTGAGATAGCATTAAATTGCTGTTGAAGCTGTAAAAGCTGTTTTTCTAAAAAGGGATTTTCTTTTGAATCAAGATTAAGATGGAAACCTTTGAGTTCCTGTACTTCATCTGTAGAAGCTGAAAAGGAGTCATTTTCACAAAAAGTACAACCCCCTTTTGCTACTGTTCCATCTATATTTGGACAGGTGAATCCTGAGATATTGATGCCGACTTTGTAAACTTTAGCACCAAACTTCTCACGCAGGTAGCTACCATAGGTATATATCTGTTGCATTAAACTATGTATTTACCTGTAAAACATGCTGTACAGTAACTATCATCTGTTGCATTTACACTGCGCAAAAGGGAAGCTTCATCAAGGTAAGCGAGAGAATCTGCTTCTATAAACTCACATATCTCCTGTGTGTTCATATTTGATGCGATGAGTTTGCTCTTATCTGGTGTATCAACTCCATAGTAACATGGATCTGTTGTAGGTGGTGAAGAGATACGCATATGTACCTCAGAAGCACCTGCTTCTTTTAGCATTTTAATGATTCTTTTTGATGTTGTTCCACGAACAATAGAGTCATCAATGACAATCACACGTTTGCCTTTGATGATCTCTGTCATTGGAGAGAGTTTCATTTTTACTTTTAGATCACGCATCTCTTGCGTTGGTTCAATAAATGTACGACCAATATAGTGGTTTCTCATAATTCCCATTTCGTAAGGAATGCCACTCTCTTGCGCATAACCAATAGCAGCAGGGACACCACCATCAGGAACAGGAATAACAAGATCTGCTTCAACAGGTTCGATGCGTGCTAACTCTTTACCCATATTTTTTCGTGTTTCATAGACTGATTGACCAAAAATAGATGAGTCAGGGCGCGCAAAGTAAACATACTCAAAAATACAGTGTTTTGGTGTAGGCTCAAATACTTTGATGCTTTTTGGTGCTTTGTCTTCTTCAAAAATAAGAAGTTCACCTGGTTCAACATCACGAATGAATGTTGCCCCTACAAGATCAAATGCACATGTTTCACTTGCAACAATATAGCCGCCATTTGGAAGACGACCAAGACTGAGCGGACGAAAACCATGTCGATCACGCATAGCAAACATTTTTGTTCTGCTTAAAAATACCAGTGAAAAAGCACCTTCAATTTTCTCAACTGCATCGATGATTCTATCAAGCAGTTTGTCTTTGGAACTCTTTGCTATAAGGTGAATAAGATTTTCAGTATCCATAAAAGTTTGGAAAATTGCACCTTTTTTAATAAGAGCATTACGAACTTCTTCGGCATTGGTCAAGTTTCCATTGTGTACAATTGCCATTTCCCCAAGATCATATCTGGCAAAAACAGGCTGAGCATCTAAAATAGAGTCATTTCCTGCTGTCGAATATCTTGTGTGCCCTACAGCTGCTGAGCCTCTGAGTGTTTTGAGGTTCTCTTCGTTAAATACTTTCATAACGAGACCACGGTCTTTTATCGTATGAACTTTATGTCCGTCAGCTGAAGAGATCCCAGCAGCTTCTTGACCACGATGTTGGAGTGCATGGAGAGAAAAATAAGCAAGCTTAGAAGCCTCAACGTGTCCAAAAATTCCTACAACTGCACATTTTTCATTCATATTTTCGCGCAAATCTTATCCTTAGCAATAGTTCTAAAATATTAGTGTAATTATACTCAAAATATCTATAAATAATCTCAAAGCTATCTTAATCGTAGAAGATAATTGATTTTATAATGTGGAACTTTTTTTGCTTTGGTTATTGAAAATAATGTGTAGAAGGCTGTCAGTATGGATATTGTTTTACGTAACAATCTCATTCTTATAACGACTGGATTTGATACACTAAATAGTGAGTGGATGCGTGATTTTTTAAACCAGCATACGCGTGGAATGCTCTTTTTGCCTAAGGCCGTACTTATTTTTAGAAATGAAACGCTTAAAGAAGTTCGTGAAGCCTTTATTCGAAAATTGAGTCAACACCATGCACAGACACATGATTTCAATCATGAATTTTTCTTACGTTCTATGTTGAAATTTGGTACACAACCTATTAAGATTGAACTCAATAAACTTGAAGAGCCTGAAGTTGTAAAGGTACACTTGTACGCTTATGATAAAAATACTGTGCTTATCTCTCTTGACTCACCAAACTCGTGGGTAACAAACTATCTGCGTTCACAACTTGAAGTCTATGTAGAGCGTGGTACAGATATCTCTTTGGTTGTTGATGTAAGTGATTATAAAGCAAAAGCACGACTTGAAAAAGCGCTCAATAAGCGACATATCTTACACTATCAGATTCAATATACTTACGATAACCATTTTATGTCAAAACTTTACTCAGATTTTGCAAACTTCTCTTTTGGAGATTTGGTTAAAGCAGATGAAATGGATGCAAAAAAAGAGTTTTATACTATTTTAGAGTGCCCAATAGGAGCAAGTCAGGATGCCTTGAAAAAGAGTTATAAAAAACTCACAAAAGTTTATCATCCAGATAAGATCATTCATGAAGCGCCACATATGGTAGCGCATTACACCCAAAAATTTCAGTTACTTCAAGAGGCTTATCAGGCACTACGTGTTATTAACGGGTAGGGCGTTTCCTGTGGTCTTGTCTTGACAAGTGCTTCAAAGTCCTCACTACTGTAGAGAGCTAAAGAGGCTCCTTGCATCTGCAAAAGTTCCTTTGAAAATCCCCGTTTTGAAAAAAAGAGTATTTGCGTGGGTTCGATTCCTAGTCTCTGACATTTGTCATTTATTTTATGCAACTCTTTTTTATTGACTTTATGATTGGTCCATTTACACTCACCGACATAGATACGATTATTTTGCGTGAGGGTTAAGATGTCTATCTCCAAGTTAGCATCCCAGTAACTCCCAGAACTTACAATATGTGCATCACGCAGGTTGTAATTGAGTAGTACTTCCGAGAGCTCTTCATAGACTAAACTTGTGTAGCTGTTGTGACGAAGTTCAAAATCCTTTAAAAAGGTATCATATTTTCCAACTTCTATCTCTTTTATGTGTGGTACGACAAAATAAAACCAAAAGCGGATAAAAGGATGTGTAAAGAGAACTTTATGTGAGATGCGATGCCGTGCTTCTTCGCGCTTTAATTTTGTACGAGGGTATTTGTCTCGAGGATGCTCCTCACGTGAGTATTCAATTTGGATAAGCCCTTTTTCCTGTAGATAATTCAGAGCTGCACCACCATTGCCATTGTTGAGCCCGGCTTTATTAAAGGCTGAAAAGATGCGTCTGTCTCCGGTCGCAAGAGCTTTTAGGAGTTTTCTGTTAATAGTATCATTAAGGGTAAGTGCACGCATCTTCTCATCAATGATAGCAAAGTGATCAAGTATAAGAGTGCGAATAAGTTCCGAGATGGGTTTTGTGGTGTCTATATCCCAATCAAGTCCGCCAAAGACAGCAAAATAAGAGATTTGCGTCTCCATATCGTCGGGATAGTTTTGAAAGTAAAAAGAGCGAAACTGCTCTAAAAGTTTCATGTTTGTCATGAGAGATATTGTAGCATAGTTTTATTTACATACTTACATTTCACTGGCGAATTTTATAGCATCTATTCCATACTTTTCACGCAGTTTTTGTGCAGATTTGCTTAAAGTTCGCATCTTTTGTTCATCATCAAAGCCAATGAGTGAGAGTTCTTTGCGTGAGTGTTTTGTAAAGCTTGAACAGTTGATGGAGAGTCGAATGACTTGTAACCTTCTTTGTCTGTCAGCTTGTGTGAAGAGTTCTAAGCAGAGTGCATCAAATTTTTTTTCTGTAAAAATCTCAGCTTTTGAGATGTTTATATGTGATTTTTGATTCATTTCATAGTTGATGCTTAGATGAAAAACTGTTGGGATGACATCTAGTTTAAAAATTGCATAAGAGAGATGACGAGCGAGTATATGTACACGACGACGAAGCTCAATTCTGTCAAAAAGTGGATCAAAAGTACGTGAAATACCGATGGATTTTCTTTCATGTTTTGTTTCAATAGCGCCATCAGCATCGCCATTAACCCGTCTATACAACTCTTTTGCATAAGGTCCCCATGACTCAAGAGTTCCTCGTCTCTTGCGCAACTCTTTAAGTGTGTGAATTTGTGCTGCGTGAAGTTTGGCTTTCATGCTCTTCCCAATTCCTGCAAAATTTTCTACTTTTATAGGATTAACAAAGCTGTCAAAATCCCAAGAGTATATAATTTTACACCCAAAAGGTTTTGCATAAGTAGTGGCTAGTTTAGCAATGTAACGTGTTTTTGCTGCACCTATTGAGACAGGCAGTTGTAACTCTTTTTTTATCTCATGGCGTAATCTGTCAATGAATTCGGGTATATCGTCATCCTCTACCCAACCACTTAAATCACCATAAAATTCATCAATACTTGCTTGCTCAATGAGTGGAATCCTGCGTGAGAGAAAATCATGAAGTTTGTGGGAGAGCTCTTGATAGAGTGCCATATTTGGTGCTTTGATGATAAGGTCTGCACAGAGCTCTTTTGCCTCACGCAGACTCATTGCAGTTTTAATGCCATATGCTCGTGCCTCATAGCTTGCAGTGGTCAGTATGCCCCTAAGTCTGCCATTTTCCATAAAAGATGCCATATCATCATCTTTTTTCTCATAGACTTTATAAAAAGTAGGAACAAAACTTCCGGAGTTTTCAAAGTTTACTGTTTGATTTTTAGCCTCACGTGAAAATATCTTTGTATCACTACGCCCACCGATTACAACAGCTTTATGTTCTAAGCACGGATCTTCAATACGAGCAGCACTGACAAAAAAACAGTCGATATCTATGTGAATTTTCACTTTTTCTCTTTTTTGTGATTTTTAAAAGAAGTATAAATAAAAAAATAAGAAATATGAAGAATTATGACAGATTGTCAATTATTTGTTTTAGGGGTTTTTGAAGTGTGGCTCCGGATACTGGATTCGAACCAGTGACCAAGTGATTAACAGTCACCTACTCTACCGCTGAGCTAATCCGGAATGTTTAGGGTGAAATTATAGCTTGGAAATCTTAAAAATTCTTTATTTTTCTATAAAACAAAGTGGATATAATTGCGAAAAGTTATTATTTTAAACTAAGGAAAGAAAAAATGGCACAAGTTGCAGAAAATATTGGATGTGAAAATAAAGAGTGTATAGCAAAAGATGAATGTAAACGTCAGGTAATTGTAAAAAACGGTACAGCAGTTGCGATTAAAGAGTTTGGTGGGACTGCAACAAAAAAATGTGGAAAATTTCTTCCAATCGACTAATGAGATACTTTTTACTCTCTTTTATCTTGTTGTTTAGTGCATGTAGCATTAAAAACTATGAGCATACAGAGAGTAAAATAGTAACAATCAAAACCCCAAAGATAAAATTTTCAGATATTGGTTATTTGCGTCATACAGAGAAGGCCTTAGAGTTAGAGCTTTTTATGGCAGGTCATGTTTTTAAAAGAATTAGCATAAACCATCTTGTCTGCGTGAGCGATGAGGGGTGTATGACAAAAGAGGGATTTAACAGTGAATACCTCACTGAGGCATATCCTGAAAATCTTTTACAAAATATACTTTTAGGGCATACAATATTTAATGGAGAAAATCTTATAAAAAACTCTTCTGGTTTTACACAGAATATTCTCACGCAAGATGTGAATATCAAATATAGAGTAAGCCCAAAAGAGATCTATTTTAAAGATAGAAAAAATCATATACTATTTAAAATTAAGGATGTACAGTGAGTAAAAAGTTTGTCGGGGCACATGTGAGTGCAAGCGGTGGTGTGTATAATGCACCACTTAATGCAATGAAGATAGGGGCAAAGGCTTTTGCACTTTTTACAAAGAACCAAAGACAGTGGGTTGCAAAACCACTTGATAGTGAAACAATAGAAAAGTTTCAAAAAAACTTAGAAAAAAGTGGAATATTGCCAAAACATGTACTGCCTCATGATTCGTATCTTATCAATCTTGGACATCCTGAAGTTGAAAAGTTAGAGAAATCTCGTGCAGCTTTTATCGATGAGCTTGAACGTTGCGCACAACTTGGACTAGATCGTTTGAACTTTCATCCCGGAAGCCATCTGGTTAAAGTCAGTAAAAAAGAGAAAGAAAATCCTGAATTCATGCAAGCTATTGAAGATAAATGTCTGGATGTGATTGCTGAGTCCATTAACATTGCACTTGATAAGACAAGTGGAGTAGCAGCTGTTATCGAAAACACGGCAGGGCAGGGAAGTAATCTTGGTTGGAAATTTGAGCATTTAGCACATATTATTGACAAAGTAGAAGATAAAAGTCGTGTAGGAGTTTGCATCGATACCTGTCATATGTTTACAGCAGGATATGATATAAGAACACGTGAGACATATGATGCTACATGGAGTGAATTTGATAAGATGGTAGGATTTCAATACTTAATGGGAATGCACTTAAATGATTCAAAACCGCCTCTTGGTTCTCACGTGGACAGACACCACTCTCTTGGTAAAGGTGAAATAGGGCTTGATGCATTTCGTTTTATAATGAATGATGAGAGAATGGATGATATACCTTTGATTTTAGAAACAATCGATGAGAGTATTTGGAAAGAAGAGATAGCACTTTTATACTCTTTTGAGAATAAATAGTGTAGTATTGTTGTTTACAATTTGAAATCGGGAAAGAAAATGAAGAAAATAGCACTAATGTCACTTGTGGCAAGTTCAATCTTAATGGCGGGTGGATTTAAAATTCCAGAGACTTCAACAAATGCAGTGGCACTTGGTGCTGCAAATGTTGCACACAACCATAATAATGCAGATGCGGCGTATTACAATCCTGCAAAAATGGTTTTTATGTCGAATGAAAATCATATTGAAGCGGATTTAACATATATCGGGCTTAAGAAAGTAAACTATGAGGGAACATATACAGATAGTGCACATCATGTCTATGCATCTGATGAAAGTTCTCAAAATGAGGATTTTATTATTCCTACACTGCATTATGTTTCTGGTGCATTGGGTGAAAATGGTGCTAGAGTTGGTTTGAGTATTGTTGCCCCCGGTGGACTCTCCAAACAATGGACAAAACAAAATGGACAGGGCATTAAAACAGCTAAAGAGTTTACACTTGAGACTATAGAAATTAATCCAACAGCAGCTTTTAAAATTAATGATAAATTTGCAGTAGCGGTTGGTTTTAGAATTCTTCACTCTTATGCTGTTGCAAAAGGAGTGTATAAAGGTATTGTCTCTCAAGATATGAATGGAGATTCAACTGACTTTGGTTACAATCTTGCGCTTGCTTACAAACCTGTCAGCAATTTAGAATTAGGTTTAACATACCGTTCAAAAATAGAGATGAATCTTGATGGAGATGCTGATCTGTTTTATGTAGCTAGCACACATTTAAATCCTGAAGCAAATTATGATGGTGGCGTTAACCTTCCACTACCGGCTGCTTTAAATATTGCAGCTGCTTATACTTTTAGTACAAAAACAACACTTGAAGTCGTTTATGAAAAAACTTTCTGGTCAGCATATAAAACATTGGATTTTGATTATCCAAATCCATATGCCGAAGGAGTTTTTGGAAAAGCAAAACCAAAAGATTGGAAAAATACAAACACATTTCGTTTTGGACTAACGCAAGAACTTAATGACCTGATGCTTATGGCAGGTTTAGTTATTGATGAAACACCGGTTCCAGATCATACAGTCGGCTTTGAACTCCCAGATACAGACTCAACTGCAGTCTCTTTTGGTGGGCGATATAAAGTAAATGACAAGATTGAAGTTGGACTCTCAGCACTCTATTCTATGCATGAAGACAGAACAGTGAAAAACTCTAGTCTAGACGGAGAATTTAGTGATGGAGATATCTTAATTATCTCTGCAGGTCTAGGCTATAAATTTTAAGGAAATATTTGAAAACATTAGTTAATTTTTTAAATACGAAAGATGTAGAGAAGTCAGATATCTTTATACATCTTAAAACAAGTGTAGCGGAGGCAAAGATACTTCGCTATATTGCACAAAAATATGTTGAAGGGCAAGATGATGTTCTTGTCCTTACACTTTTACAAGATCTTTATGATGTTCAAGAGTATCAACATTTAGATCACTTAATAGAGCTTAAAAACCTGCTTGAACTTGGTTGGTTGCATCAACAGAGCTTTACTCCTATTAAAATTTCAGAAGTGACACCATTAGAGCTTTTAAATACAGCTGTAGGCTTAACTCCAAGTTTTTTAAAACTCTTGCAAGATGGTACACTTGATCTTGATCTGCCTGATGTAAAACCTTATGCAGATCATCTGGAGTATTTGCAAGATCAGTTTTTTAGAATCGAGCTCTACCAAAAAATGTCTGTTATTCGTCAAAATGTTCATGAACACTCTTTGGGAATAGACAGACTCCAAAACAAGCTTAAACTTTTGGAAAAACGCATAGAAGAGCGTGTGGCACAGACATCTGAAAATCTTGTCCTTGACAAATTCTTTAAACAAAAAAAGATGAATAACTATGAGCAGGTTATCTTCATTGCTCTTCTGCGTGAGGAGTACAGTGCGACAGATGCATCGTTGCGTGAGATGAATTCACTTATAGATCTTATCTCCATAGATGAGTATGAGCGTATTAAAAACCGCTCGCTTTTGGAAGAGGGTTCGCATCTTTTAAGCAGTGGGATTATTGACTATGAAGAGATGTTGAATCCTTTTGGTGGGATAAGCCGCTCTTTTTATATTGTAGATGATGTACTTCAGAGTATCATTCATCCACAAAAGACAAAAAAAGTAACACGCTTGAAACTCAATGCTTTAGTGGAAGAGCAGGATATTTTTGAGCTTATTGACAGCGAGACATCTTTGGAAGATGTTGTGTTAAATAATGAAACACGTCAGACACTTGAGAACCTGATGAAGCAGGTTGATAAAGAGGTTGTTAATCGCCTTGTAAAATGGGGAATAAAAGATAAAAAAAGTGGCATTGATGCGCGTATTATTTTTTATGGAGCGGCAGGAACTGGTAAAACGATGACGGCATACTCTTTGGCAAAATCATTAAAGCGTCAAGTTCTTGCTTTTGACTGTTCTAAAATTCTCTCTATGTATGTTGGAGAGAGTGAAAAGAATGTACGTAAGATTTTCGATACTTTTTATGAACTGAGCCAGAAGACAAAAACAGAACCAATTTTACTGCTGAATGAAGCAGATCAGTTTTTAGGTGCAAGAAGTTCAGGTAATATCACAGGTTCAGATCAGATGCACAATCAGATGCAAAATATCTTTTTAGAGCAGATTGAAAACTTTCGTGGGATGCTTATTGCAACGACAAATCTGCTTGAAAATATCGACAAGGCATTTTCACGAAGATTTAACTACAAGATAGAGTTTAAAAAGCCAAATAAAGAACAAAGAGTTGAGCTTTGGAATAAGATGCTGCCAAAGAGTGCTCCCTATGAAGATGGCTTCGATGTAACAAAACTTGCAGAGTACTCCTTAACAGGCGGACAGATAAACCTAATAGTCAAAAACACTGCTTATAAGGTTGCTGTACGTGAAGAACCTCTTTTTAAACTCAAAGACTTTATTGATGAGATACGCAAAGAAAAAGATGCTAACTTTGATAGTGAAAAATCTATGGGCTTTTTAAATAAATAATAGAGTATGGCTGTTAAAGCCATCTTTAGAATTGCTATTTATTATTTTTGCTACGAAACTACACACTTGTAATTTCACTTTTACAAGCTGTGTTGCGATTTGTGACACTCACTAATTATTCACTCCTATAAAACTTTTTTTAATACTCTTTTTGATATAGTGCAGTAACTGTTCTTTCTAAATGCAAAGGCGTGCAAGATATTAACGCAGGCTGTTTATAAGCGTTAGAAGACAAATATTTAAAAGTATTCTGAAAACAGAATACTTTATTGTAAAGGTAGGTTATATGGATCATATAGTGACTTCGAATCCGTATTTTGGAGTATTTGTACTGTTTATTGTAACTTTTGGTGCATTTACGGCTACAACGATTGTTGCAAGATTGGCGAGTCGTGCGTTAGCTGCAAAAGATAGTGAAAAGATTAAGCTTTCAGTTTATGAGTGTGGACCGGAAGTAACAAAACAACCAAATAGAGTGTCACCACAGTTTTATCTGTTTGCACTGCTTTTTTTACTCTTTGATGTTGAGATTGTGTTTATGTTTCCGTGGGCAGTTGACTTCAAAGTTTTAGGTTGGTTTGGATTTGTTGAGATGGTGATGTTCATCGTATTATTGGCAATTGGTTTCGTATATGCATGGAAAAAAGGAGCGCTAGAATGGCACAACATAAAGTAAATTATACACAAGACGGTGGACTACCTGTTGCACTGACTTCTATTGACAAGATTGTAAACTGGGGGCGTTCAAACTCTCTTTGGGCTATGACTTATGGTCTTGCGTGTTGTGGTATTGAGATGATGGCTGCGGGTGCTTCAAGATATGACTTTGACCGTTTTGGTACAATCTTTAGAGCTTCTCCACGTCAATCAGATGTGATGATTGTTGCAGGAACATTAACAAAGAAACACTCTGAGTTTATTAAGCGTCTGTATGATCAAATGACAGAGCCAAGATGGGTTATTTCAATGGGTTCATGCGCCAATACAGGGGGTATGTTTAATACATATGCAACTGTACAAGGTGTTGATAGAATTATTCCAGTTGATCTTTACCTACCAGGGTGTGCACCAAGACCGGAAACACTGCAGTATGGTGTAATGTTACTTCAAAAGAAAATTCGTGCGAACAAAGCTGGTAATGCACAAAAAGCAAAAAGGTTAATGTAATGAGAGCGTATAAACCTAAAGATAATGTTCAGGCAAAAGCTTATTATACAGATAGATTTTATGTTGCTCCACAAGTTCCAAAACAGGATGTGGATTGTGATGAAACTTTTTCAGCAGATTTAGAAGCTATTAAGGCAAAATTTGAGGTGAAAGAGGCGTATATCCAAGTTGAACAGATGGTGATCTATATCAATGCACATGATATTTATGGTGTTTTAGAGCTTATGAGAGACGAGTTAGAATATACACAACTCTCAGAGCTCAGTGCAATTGACTGGCTGGCAAAAGATGATACATTTGAGATTTTTTATCAGATGCTTTCAATGACAAAACGCAAGCGTATTCGTATAAAATATTTCATTAAAAACGGTCAGGCAGTTGATTCTGTTGAAAAACTTTTCCGTTCAGCTGATTGGGCAGAGCGTGAGATGTTTGATATGTTTGGTATTGAAGCAAATGGTCATCCATTTATGAAACGTATTTTAATGCCATACGATTGGCAAGGACACCCACTTCTTAAAACATATCCATTGCAAGGTGATGAGTTCGCAGCTTGGTATGAAGTAGATAAAATCTACGGAAAAGAAGCGCGTGATATTATTGGACCAGAACTTCGTGATACGGCACGTGTTGACAGATATGATTCTGAGCGTTTTGCTCGTCTTGGTTTTGAAGTACCAAAAGGAACAGAAATTACAGGAAATGAAGAGCCTCATGTTGAGTCTTATCAAGAAGAAGGCGGAGTATTCCTGATTAAAAAATATGACAAAGATTCATCAGTAGTTATTGATGATCCTCAAAGATAGGGTGGTAGAGATATGGCACAAGTAAAAAACAGATTAACACCGTTTTTTGAAAATATTACATTTGAGAGAGATGATAATGAGTTAATTCTTAACTTCGGTCCACAGCATCCTTCTGCTCACGGACAGTTAAGATTAATGCTCCATCTGCAACAAGAACAAATTGTTAAAGCACATCCGGATGTCGGGTACCTTCACCGTGGTATGGAGAAGATGGCTGAAAATATGATCTACAATGAGTTTATGCCAACAACGGATCGTATGGATTATATTGCTTCATCTTCAAACAACTATGGTTTTGCGCTTGCAGTTGAAAAACTCATTGGCTTGGAAGTTCCTCGTCGTGCAAAAGTTATTCGTATGATGCTTTTAGAGATTAACCGTTTAATGAGTCACCTTTTCTGGTTGGCAACAACAGCGCTTGATATTGGTGCGATGACTGTTTTTCTTTACGCTTTCCGTGAGAGAGAGTATTTGATGGATATTATTGAAGGATACTGTGGTGCACGTTTAACACATGCAGCGATTCGTATCGGTGGTGTTCCTTTAGATATTCAAGATAGTTTCTTACATCAGTTAAGAACTTTCTTAAATAAATTGCCACAAAACATTAAAGATTATGAGGACTTACTAGATACAAACCGTATCTGGCTTATGAGAATGGAAGAGGTTGGTACTATTTCAACTGAAATGGCACTCTCTTGGGCTTGTACAGGTCCAATGCTAAGAGCTAGTGGTGTTGCATGGGATATTCGTAAAGAAGAGCCGTATGAACTCTATGATGAAGTAGAATTTAATGTTCCTTACTCAGATAAAGGTGATAACTTTGCACGCTACCGTATCTATATGGAAGAGATGCGTGAGTCTGCAAAAATTCTTTATCAATGTATAGAGATGTATGAAAAATGTGAAAAAGATGGTCAAACTGAGCTTATGGCTCACGCACCAAAATATGTCTCAGCACCTAAGCTTGATATTATGACGCAAAACTACTCTTTAATGCAGCATTTTGTTCTTGTAACACAAGGTATGCGACCACCGGTTGGTGAAGTTTATGTTGCAACTGAATCACCAAAAGGTGAACTTGGTTTTTACATCAACTCTCAAGGTGGACCATATCCATACAGACTCAAACTTCGTGCGCCGTCATTCTGGCATACAGGAATTTTAACAGATCTTTTACCAGGTCACTATATTCCGGATGTTGTATCAATCATTGGTACTACAAATATTGTATTTGGTGAGGTTGACAGATAATGAAAAGATATGATTTAAGAAAACTTGGAAACGACTTTGAACCTCGTATGAAAGAGATTTTAGAAGAGAAACATAAGCCAAATGAGACTTTGATTTTTCTTTTTGAGATAGGTGACTTTACGCCAATTCAGCGTTCTGCTGACTTGGTAAAAGAGTGTGGGTATGAACTATATAACTCATTAAAATTTAACGAAGTCGACTGGACTATCGTAGTTAAAAAATAGGGATTGAATGTGAGTAAAGTCTATTTTTCTACTTGGAAGGGTGAATCTATAAACAATATAGGCAAGCCTGAAGAAGAGTGGGAAGAATCAGCTTATAACCTGCCGGCACAATATGATGATCATCGTGACTCAAAAGCCTTTATTGGTTGGGATGGTGTTGCACTCTTTCATGAAGATGTGGATGTTATTCGTCTTGCCATGGAATATGCAGCACAGTACCAAGAGTATAGTGAAGCGTGTGGTAGATGTGCACCCGGGCGTTGGGGCGGTCGTATTTTATATGATGTGCTTGACAAAATTGCTCGTGGTGAAGGTGAAATAGCTGATTTGGATCACTTGAAAGAGATTGGTAAAAGTATGCAGGTCGCATCAAAATGTGAGATCGGTAAGACTGTTCCAAATCCTATCCTTGATTTAATGAATCACTTTGAAGATACATTCTTAGAGTGTATCAATGAAAAGAAAGCGTCAAAACATTATAAAGATAGTATTGGTTATATTGCTAAGATTACGGCACCATGTAGTGATGCGTGCCCGTCTCATGTAGATATTCCTGCATACATCGAAGGTGTAAGAGATCTTCGTTTTGATGATTCACTGGAGGCTACACGTCAGACAATGCCGCTGGCTCATGTTTGTGGTCGTGTATGTCCGCATCCGTGTGAGGATGCATGTCGTAGAACAAATCTTGATGAGCCTGTCTCTATTATGTCACTGAAACGTCTTGGTGCAGATTGGGAGACCGATCATGGATTTGACTTTTTTCATCCAATGGAGAAAAAGCCATCAATCAATAAGAAAATTGCTGTTATTGGTGCAGGTCCTGCTGGACTTACAACTGCGTATTATACTGCAGCAGAGGGAATTGATGTTGATGTCTATGAAGAGCTTCCTGTTCTTGGTGGTGAGGTTACTGTTGGAGTTCCAGAGTACCGTATGCCGTGGGATAAGTATGAAAAAGATATTGAGTGCGTAAAAGATATGGGTGTGAATTTTATCACTAACCGTAAAATTACAGCCGATGATATGCGCAGATTTGAAAAAGAGTATGACGCGGTAATGGTTGCAACAGGTACGAGAATCTCGAAAAAAGTTCGTTGTGAAAATGAGCGTGAAGAGATTAAAGGGTATTGGAGTGCTATTGATTTTCTTGACTGGGTTAACCTTTATGAGAAATTTGATATTAAAACACCAAAATCAGTACAAGAACAGCAGATGCTCGATCAGGATTTTGTTGATCTAACAGGTAAAACTGTTGTTTGTGTCGGTGGTGGATTTACCTCAATGGATGTTGTTCGTTGTGCAATTCGTGCCAATGCAAAAAAAGTCTATATGATTTATCGCCGTGATGAAAAAACAATTATCCGTAATACGACTTATGAAGAGTATCATGAAGCGGTTGAAGAGGGTGTGGAGTTTCTTTTCCATTCGGCAGTTAATAAAATTACAACAGATGAAGATGATGTCTTGCGTGAACTTTTAATTGATAAATTTGAGCTTGTTCCTGATCCAAATGGTGGGCGTGCTCAACTTGTAAAAATTGAGGGTGAATCTTACACAATCGAAGCGGATTACTTGATTCCTGCTGTTTCTCAGTCAGCAGATCTGGATCTTTTGCCAGAGGAGTGGGAGATTGAGATGACATCATGGGCAACTATCAAGACTAACGGTAAAGATTATATGACCTCACGCAAGGGTGTTTTTGCTGCGGGTGACTGTGAATATGGTCCGATGACAATTGTTAATGCAGTAGGTCAGGCAAAACGTGCATCTTCTGTTATGGCTAGATATGTCCAAAGTGGTGAGATTACTCTTAGTGATGAAGAGATTATGGAAGATCACCTTTCAAAACTCAAAGTCTATGATAAAAAAGAGAAAGTAAGTGGATGGCTTCCAGGACTTCCTCGTGAGCACTCTAGTGTTTTAGCAGTTGATGATCGTAAAGATAATAATAGAGAAGTTAATCTTGGTTTTACACAAGAAGAGGCTTTAGCAGAAGCAGAGCGATGTATGCGTTGTTATTATATCGCTATGGTTCAGGCATAGGAGTTGATGATGAGTAAAACAATTAACTTTATAATAGATGGTCAAAACGTAACTGCACAGAAGGGTGAGACAATTCTTCAAGCTGCACGTAAGGCAGGTATCTATATTCCAACTATGTGTTATATATCAAAAACTTCACCATGTGCATCATGTCGCATCTGTTCTGTAGAAGTAGAAGGTGTTGATGGCTATATTTTAAGCTGTAATACGCCACCGACTGAAGGCATTGTCGTAAAAACAAACTCTTCTGAACTTGAGCGTGAGCGTCAAAATATTATGAAGCTGTATGACGTAAATCACCCTTTAGAGTGTGGTGTATGTGATAAGTCCGGTGAGTGTGATTTGCAAAATATGACATTGGAATTTGGAGTAGCACGACAAGAGTTTTCAGCAAAAGATCAACTTCGAACTGTAAAAGATTGGGGACTAATCAACTATGACCCTGCGCTTTGTATTATGTGTGAGAAGTGTGTTCATGTCTGTAATGAAGTGATTGGTGATGATGCCATTGAAGTAAAATTCGGTGGATATAGCTCAACAATTATTCCAAAAGATGCAGATACACTTGATTGTACATTTTGTGGTGAGTGTATCGCAGTTTGTCCTGTGGGAGCACTTGTCAGTAGTGACTTTAAATATAGCGCAAATGCTTGGGAACTCTCACGTGTTCCTTCAACATGTGCACACTGTTCAGCGGGATGTCCATTAGAGTACGAAACGCGTCACAGCTCTACAAATGGTGACGATACTATTTATAGAGTGAAAAATAACTTTGAGTTTGCATCACTCTGTGGAGCTGGGCGTTTTGGATTTGATTTTGATGTAAAAGCCAAAAAAGATGAAAAAGAGTTTAGTGCAGCGCTTGAAGCGATTGAAAATGCAGATGCAATTCGTTTTTCATCAATTATTACAAACGAAGAAGCACTTATTTTACAAAAGATCAAAGCAAAACTTGGTCTGAAACTTTTCAATGAAGATGCAAGACTTTATGGCAACTTTATGAAGGCTTATGCATCTGTTAGTGGAAAATTACATGCAAGTGCATCATTAGAAGCTATTAAACAGGCTGATGCTGTTGTAGTTGTGGGAACACGAATAGCTACAGACAATCCTGGTGTACGATACGCTTTAACAACGGCGGCACGTCACAATGGTGCAAAAATTGTTTATGCGCATCCTATAGAAGATAGTTTGATGAAAAACACTGCAACACAGTTTATGAAGTATGAAGTTGGGACAGAAGAGGGTGTTATGGCTCTTCTTGCAAATGAACTTCTTAAAAATGCAGATCTTGACGATGCAACAAAAGCATTTTTAGATGATTTGGATCTTGGTTACCTTGAGGCAGAGAGTAATGTTGGTGATGATGAGCTCTCATTGATGAGTAAGTCGTTTATGCGTGCTGAGAAAAAAGTGCTTGTTATTGGTGCTGATATGTTCGCTCACGCAAGAGCAGAAAATATTGCCAAACTTGCTGCTACGATTGAGAAATATACAGATTTCTCACTCCTTGTCGTACCAAATGAGGTCAACAGCATTGGTGTTTCACTCATTTGTGATTTAGATGTTGACGAAGAGGGAAGCAATGTAGTCGGTTATAATGCTCATGGAGCGTTTATTATTGCCGCTGATGAAAGTGCGGACTTAGTTGTTCCGGCACTTAACCAGCAAGAAGGAACAGTTGTCAATATTGATAATCAGGTATTACCGTTAAATGCGGCACTTGGATTTGATGGTTATGAGCTTAATGATATTGCAAATGCACTTGCAATTGAAGCAAAACACAGTATTGATTATACAAAAGAGTTACCAGAGTCTGCAGGTTTTAAAGCAGTTGAATTTGATGATCTAGAGAACTTCTTAGGGAAGTTTGGTGAAGATGAACGTGGCTATTTGCTTGATAGTGTTGCGTGTACAATGGATGGCAAACTTGAAGAAGTTGCAGAGCTTCCGGAGTATAACGGAACTGTTATTTATCAGGCAAATCCTGTATTGCAGTTTAATGGTTTTACAAATAAAACGAAACAATTAGAAAAAGATACTGCTTTAAGAGGCTCTGCACAATTTGCAGCTGCTGCGAAGGTAAGTGACGGTGATGAGATAGAGATTAGTTTAGGCGACTCAACGCAAAGAAGAGTCTTTAAGCTTGATGATGAGTTAAAAGGAACAATTGCACTTAATCCTACTTTTGATAGTGGTTATGAGTATGGCAGTTATAGATTTCTTAAATCCAAAATAGTGAGAGTAATGTCATGAGTAAAATAGTCATAAACATTGATGGGAAAGAGATTGAAACGCAAGAGGGTGAGTATCTGTTAAATGCAGCCCGTGCGAATAATATTTTTATTCCTGCAGTATGTTATTTAACACGTTGTAGTCCAACATTGGCTTGTCGTATATGTCTTGTTGAAGCAGATGGGAAACAGGTCTATGCTTGTAATGCCAAAGCAAAAGATGGGATGAACATCACGACAAAAACAGAGAATATTGAAAAAGAGCGCCGTGCTATTATGGAAGTTTACGATGTAAACCATCCTTTGCAGTGTGGTGTTTGTGATCAATCAGGCGAGTGTGAGCTTCAAAACTATACACTTGAAATGGGTGTTGATTCACAACATTATGCAATAAAAGATGTTGATAGAAGCAGTCATGATTGGGGTCATATTCATTATGATCCGGGTCTTTGTATTGTTTGTGAGCGTTGTGTAACTGTTTGTAAAGATATGATAGGTGACAACTCTTTAAAAACTGTTCCACGTGGTGGTGATAAAGTTGCTGATGAGTTTAAAGCTGAGATGCCAAAAGATGCTTATGCAATGTGGAATAAGCTCAGTAAATCAATTATTGGTCTTACAAATGGAACAGATGTTCTTGATTGTACAAGTTGTGGTGAATGTGCTGCAGTATGTCCGGTTGGTGCATTGGTTGATACGCACTTTATGTATAAATCAAATGCGTGGGAGCTTAGACAGATTCCTGCGACTTGCGGACACTGTTCTGCAGGATGTCAAATAAACTATGATGTGAAACATACAAGTATTGACAACCCTGAAGATAAGATTTATCGTGTAATGAATGAGTGGAACTATGTGTCACTCTGTGGTGCTGGTCGTTATGGATTTGATTATCAAAATGCCAATGTTACTAAAGATGAAACAGCTTTCAATGCGGCAGTTGAAGCTTTCAAAAAAGCTGATACAATTGCATTTACATCAACTATTACTAATGAAGAAGCACTCATTTTACAAAAACTCAAAGAGAAGTATGGTTATAAACTTGTTAATCCTGAGGCAAAAGCGTATCAGAACTTCTTAAAAGAGTACTCAGCACTTAGTGGCAAGTCACTCTATTCAACAGATTTGGAAACTGTACATACAACGAACTTTATAGTTTCAGTTGGTTCTGCACTCAAGACGGATAACCCGAACGCTCGCTATGCACTCAATAACTCACTTACAGTAAGCAAGGGTGCGGGAATTTATTTTCATCCTCTGCAAGATCCTATTGTTGAAGGTCTTGCAAAAGGGATTATGACAGTAACTCACGCACCACTGCAAGAAGAGATAGCACTCTATCTTTTACTTGACCTTTTTGGTGACAAAGAGGCAATGCCTAAAGATATTACTGAGTATCTAGCATCATTTCACTCTGAGAAGACTATTACGATAACTGAGACTATTAAAGAAAAAGTAGTTGAGAAAGTAATAGAGAAAAAAGTTAATGAAGAGACAGGCGAAGAGGAAGAAGTTGAAGTAGAGAAGACAAAAATGGTTCCTAAGAAGGTTGAAAAAGAGGTAGTTGTTGATGATAATAAACTGCTTGAACTTCTTGGTGCTGATGATACGTTTATGGAGACATTGGAGAAAAACCTTAAGAAGAAAGAGACATTTGCTCTTATGGTTGGACCAGATTTATATGGACATCCAAATGCTAAAAACCTTGCTCGTCTTGTGGCGCTTATTGAGAAATATACGAAATTTGAGACAGTAATTATTCCAAGTTTAACAAATACATTGGGTGTGAGTCTTATTTGTGATCTTGATGATGATAAGGGTTCTTACAGTATTGGTTATAACACGGATGCTGATTTTGTACTCTCTGCTCTTGGTGATGGTGACTTGGATATGCCGGCTATGAATCAGCAGGAGGGAACATTAACAAGTGTTAACAAACGTGTAAACCCTACAAATGCAGCCATTGGATATGGTGGTTACGAACTAAACGATATTGCAAATGTACTTGGATTGGAAGCTGAAAATGTTATTGACTATACAGTTGAACTTCCAACAGCTGTTGGATTTAAAGCTGAGGAGTTTGATAACTTGCCAAATCATTATGAGAATGATGGTACAGAGATGCGCGGTTATGTGTTAGAAAATGTAGCAGTTGACCTCTCTGGTGATGAAAGTGTAGATAAATTCAGCGATGACAAGCTTGAAGGGTGTATAATTTACTTAGCTAATCCTGTAAGACAGTTCACTCCATTTACTTATAAAACGACTGAACTCGATGAGGTGAGTGGTATATATATGAGTGAAGAATATTTAAATAATTCTGAATTCAATGAAGGTGATAGTGTGAAAATCACGACTGACAAAGGTGAATTGACTGCTAATGTAGTTAGTGATAACAAAATAAAAGGTTCAATCGTGGTACTTCCTACTTTTGATAAAAATCTAAACTCAGAGGCTCTCTTTAGCGGATATCGCTTTAGTTCAGCTTCGATAGAAAAGGTGTAATATATGGATAGTGCATATTTAATTGAAACGATAATCAAAGTCGTTGTAATTCTACTTGTATTTTCAGCATTAGCTGGTATTGGGACATATTTTGAGCGTAAAGTACTTGCATTTATGCAAAGACGTTTGGGACCAATGAATGTTGGGCCATATGGTCTATTACAATTTGGTGCAGATGCAATTAAGCTTTTTACTAAAGAGGATATTATTCCTACAGGTGTTGTTGCGCCTATCTTTAAAATTGCACCGGTAATTACGGCAGCAACAGCATTTATGGCTGCAGCTGCAATTCCATTTTTACCGCCATTTGAGATTTTTGGATATGAAGTTCATCCAATTGTTTCAGATATAAATGTAGGTATTATCTATATTTTAGGTGTTATGGCTGTTGGGCTTTATGGACCGCTTCTAGGTGGTATGGCAAGTGCGAATAAATACTCTTTAATCTCTGCAGCTCGTGCAGCAGCAGTATTTATCTCTTATGAGGTTGTAAGTGGTCTTGCTATCTTAGCTCCGATTATGATGGTTGGTTCATTATCACTTATTGATTTTAACAACTACCAAGCAGGTGGAATATCTAACTGGATTGTATGGAGTCAGCCGGTAGCATTTATTCTCTTTTGGATTGCTGCGTTTGCTGAAACAGGTCGTACACCTTTTCACTTGATTGCCAATGATCATGAGATTATTGATGGTTTTGGTACAGAGTACTCTGGTATGCGATGGGGACTTTTCTTCATTGGTGAGTATGCAAATATGTTCTTTATTTCGTTTGTAATTCCTTTGCTTTTCTTAGGTGGTTATGGTGATGGTTCATTATTAGGTGCACTTGCTCTTTTAGGAAAAATGTCGTTCTTCTTCTTTTTCTTCTTATGGACAAGAGCTGCATGGCCAGATGTAAGACCAGATCAGTTGATGTGGTTATGTTGGAAAGTACTTATGCCAATAGCGGTGATTAATGTTGTAATCACTGGCTTTGTGATGATGTTTTAAGGGGATATGAATGAGTTTAGAAGCATTTAACAATAGAAATGTAACAGAAGGTGATTACTTTCTTGTTGACATTGAGGACTATCCAACAACTGGTTGGGGTAAGTTCAAGCGTGTAGTAAAGAGAACTTTTAGAGGAGAACTCTTTGTAGGTCTATGGGTAGTAATGCGTGAGATGATTCGTTTTGATATCCATACAATTCAGTATCCTCAAGAGAAGATGCCTATTGGTCCAAGATATCGTGCAGTGCATAAGATGAAAAGACTTTGGGAGTCTGATACTGAAAGATGTATTGGTTGTGGACTTTGTGAGAAGATCTGTATCTCTAATTGTATAAGAATAGATACTCGCATTGATGAGAACTCTCGTAAAGAGGTAAGTGAATATACAATTAATCTTGGACGTTGTATCTTCTGTGGGTATTGTGCAGAGGTTTGTCCTGAACTTGCAATTACTCATGGTGGTGAGTATGAGAATGCAAGTGATCAAAGAGAGCACTTTGTAATGTATGAAGATATGTTAACACCGATTGATACAATGAAAGCTGGAAAACAGTTAGAGTTTGAAGGTTTTGGTTCTATCACACCACATGAAGATGAGCGTGTTAAAAAAACACCTCTAGCATATTAAGGAGTTTGAATTATGTTTGAAGCAGTAGCGTTTTACTTGTTTGCATTTTTAACGATTGCTATGTTTTACATTGTTGTAACAACAAAGCAAGCGTTGTATGCATTAACTGCCTTGGCAGCGGGAATGATTTTTATATCGGCATTTTTCTTTATCCTTGGTGCTGATTTTCTAGGTGCGATACAAATTATCGTCTATACGGGTGCTGTAATGGCACTTTATGCTTTTGGTATGATGTTTTTTGATACTACGCGTGAAGTTAAAGAGAAAAAAGGCAACAAATTTATTATTGTCGGACTCTCTACATTAGCAGCTATTTTGATTGTAGTGATTGTCTCAGCTCCAATGGTCAGTGATAATATCGTTGCACTCTATCCAATTGCGGATAATATTGGAAATGTTCAATCGGTAGGTTTGGTTCTTTTTACAAAATACCTTATCCCATTTGAAGTAGCGGCAATTATGTTACTTGTAGCTATGGTTGCAGGTATTGTACTTGCCGGTAAGAAAATGGATCTCTCTCTTACGCTTATGAGTGGCGAGGAAATTGAAGAGATTAAAAAAGAAAAAAATAAAAAGGTGCTTTCATGATGGAAATAGGTTTAAATCATTATCTTGTTCTATCTACTATCCTATTTGCAATAGGTTTAGTGGGTGTAATGAAGAGAAAGAACTTACTTTTATTGTTTTTCGCAACTGAGATTTTACTAAATGCTGTAAATATCGCTTTTGCTGCGATTTCACACTATTATGGCGACTTGACTGGTCAGATGTTTGCATTTTTCGTTATTGCGATTGCTGCCTCAGAAGTTGCTGTTGGACTTGGTCTGTTGATTGTTTGGTTTAAACGCCATGGAACTATTGACCTTGATTTTATGACAAGTATGAAAGGATAAGAGCATGGAAAAATATTTATATATTGCACTTTTCGCACCATTTGTTAGTTCTCTTTTTTCAGCGCTCTTTACGGCTACACCGAAGAAACTTTTTACTGGGATTATCGCTTCACTGTTGATTTTTACATCATTGGCGTCTAGTACAGTTCTTTTAATATATCTCTTTAAAGGCGGTGAGCCGATTCATATTGAGATGATGACATGGATGGCTACAGGGAATCTTTATATTCCTTTTGGCTTTTTAGTTGATCAGGTATCAGTAACAATGATGATGGTTGTAACACTTGTTTCAACAGTTGTTCATGTCTATGCAATTGGTTATATGGATCACGATAAAGGTTTCAATAGATTTTTCTCATGGCTTTCAGCCTTTGTTTTTTCTATGATGATTCTTGTTATGAGTGATAACTATGCTGGTCTATTTATCGGTTGGGAAGGCGTTGGTCTTTGTTCTTGGGGTCTTATTGGATTCTGGTTCCATAAAGAGAGCGCATCTTGGGCAGCAAATGAAGCATTTATTATGAATCGTATTGCTGACCTTGGAATGTTGATTGGTATCTTCTTGGTATATTGGAATACTGGAACATTACAATATCATGAAGCATTTGCTGCATTTGCTACTTTAGATCCTACTACACTTACATGGATTGGAATTTTCCTTTTCATTGGTGCAATGGGTAAATCAGCGCAGTTCCCACTTCATACATGGCTTGCAGATGCTATGGAAGGTCCTACACCGGTTTCTGCACTTATTCACGCGGCTACAATGGTAACAGCAGGGGTTTATCTTGTTATTCGTTCAAATGAACTCTATAGTCTCATTCCTGATGTAGGTCTCTTTATTGCTTCACTTGGTACATTTGTAGCACTTTTTGCGGCATCAATGGCACTTGTAAATCGTGATATGAAACGTATCATTGCATACTCAACGCTTTCTCAGCTTGGATATATGTTTGCTGCTGCTGGTCTTGGTGCTTACTGGGTTGCACTCTTCCACCTTATGGCTCACGCATTCTTTAAAGCACTCCTTTTCTTAGGTGCTGGTAATGTTATGCATGCTATGCATGATGAGCTTGATCCGTTTAAAATGGGTGGATTGAAAAAGGTTATGAAGTGGACATGGATTATGATGACAATTGCTTCATTGGCACTTGCGGGAATCTTCCCATTCGCAGGTTTCTTCTCTAAAGATACGATTTTAGAAGCTGCTTTTGTTGATCATCACTTTGTTATCTATGGAGTATTACTTTTCACTGCTGGTTTAACGGCATTTTATTCATTTAGACTTGTTGCACTTATTTTCCATGGTGAAGAGCGTTATAAACTTTTTGGTATTCATCCACATGAAGCGTATAGATTTATGTTGGTAGCTATGAGTCCATTGTTACTTTTCGCAATTATTGCTGGTGTTTTTCAAGAACCTTTCTTCCATATGGTTGAAGAGTTGTTACGTGCGCATGAATATCATATCCATTCTCACGCAACAGTATGGATTATGTTGTTAGGTACACAGATTTTTGTAGGTTTAGCAATTCTTTACGCATATAAAAAATATGCTCGTCCAGGTATTAAAGTACCAGATGGAACAAGTGCAACTGAAAACTCATTTATCTATAAACTGCTCATTAATCAATATTATATTCCATACTTCTATGAGGAGTATATTATTAGACCATATAGAGAACTTTCAGCTGTTTTCTGGCAAAAAATTGATATTAAAATTGTTGATGCAACAGTTGATGGAATTGCAGGTATTATTTACAGTACTGGTGAGAAAACAAGAACAATGCAGAGTGGTAATCTTTCTACTATGTTAAAATGGATGGTAGTCGGTTTAGTCGTCTTGCTATCGTTAGCTGTAATTTTTGGAGTTACAGTAAGATATTCTGATGGAGTTACTTCAGCTCTATCAGGTTTAGGAGTAATGTAAATGTTAGATCATATTTTATCGATTTTAATTTTCTTTCCAGCTGTTGCAGCTGTGTTTGGCTTTGCAATTCAAAAGGATAGTATGCGAGCTTATGGGGTAGCTGTTTCGGCTATTGAATTTGCACTCGCTTTATTCCTCTGGTATGCATTTGACAATAGTGTTTCTGGTATGCAGTTTATGGAACATCTTCCGTTGGTGCCTGCTTTTGGTATTAATTATACATTGGGTGTGGATGGTATCTCTGTTTTTATTATTATACTAGCAGCATTTTTTACATTGCTTGGTATCGGTTCATTGACAGATACACCAAATGTAAAATATATGATCATAACACTTCTCTTTTTACAAATGACAATGGCTGGAGTCTTTGCTGCTCTTGATGCAATCGTCTTTTATGTATTTTGGGAACTTTCACTTGTACCGATGCTTTACATCATCGGTGCGTGGGGTGGGCCACTTCGTATATACGCATCTATCAAGTTCTTCCTCTATACATTTGCAGGTTCACTTGTAATGCTTGTAGGTATGCTTTTTATGGCATATTTTTATTATCAAGCAACTGGACATTGGAGTTTTGCTCTTCTTGATTGGTATAGACTTGTTTTACCTGAGACATTTCAATTATGGCTGTTTGCTGCTTTCTTTTTTGGTTTTGCCATTAAAGTTCCTATGTTTCCATTTCATACATGGTTACCATATGCGCATGGTCAAGCACCTACAATCGGTTCTGTAATTCTTGCAGCAATTTTGTTGAAAATGGGAACATATGCGTTTGTTAGATTTTCACTACCACTTTTTCCGGATGCAGCGGCTTATTTTATGATTCCGATTGCAATACTTGCAATTATAATGGTTATCTATACAGCGATGGTTGCATATGCACAAAAAGATATCAAGCAGGTTGTTGCATACTCTTCTATCTCACATATGGGTATCATCATTTTAGGAACATTCGCTCTTAATGTAGAAGGTATCTCTGGTTCAATCTTCTTAATGCTTGGTCACGGTGTAGTAGCTGGAGCACTCTTCTTGCTTGTTGGTGTTATCTATGACAGACGTCATACAAAACTAATGAGTGAGTTTGGCGGTTTAGCGCATGTTATGCCACGATATGCAACTATCTTCGGTATTATGATGATGGCTTCTGTTGGATTGCCACTTACTATTAACTTTGTTGGGGAGTTCTTATCACTTTTAGGATTTTATCAACAATCACACATCTTGACACTGCTTGCAGGTACGGGAATCATCGTGGGTGCTATTTATATGCTTGCAGCGTATAAAAAAGCATTCTTTGGTGATGTGACAAATGAGAAAAACAAAAACTTGCCAGATATTAATAAACGAGAGCTTTTTGGATTAATTCCATTAGTTATTGTAGCTATTTGGCTTGGTGTTTACCCAAAACCGGTTCTTGGACCAATCAATAAATCAGTAGCGTCTATTGTGCAGTTAATGCACAATAAATCACAAACTGAATTGGCTAAAAGCAGAATCCCTGACTTGACAAAAAAGAAAGTGATTATTATTAAAAAAACTGTTATTGAAGAGGAGGTGCACTAATGTTGTCGCCAATCAATATTTCAATGGAGTCATTAAACATAATGACTCTTGCACCAATGCTTATACCAGTAATTGGAGCACTGTTAATTCTAGTGATAGATATAGTCAAAGGTGGTCTTCATAAATCACTTTACGTAGCCTTGAGTCTTCTGTTTTTAGTAATGGATTTTGCAGCAATAGCAAATGCAAGTGGAATTTTCATGACAAATGGAACAACTCTTGGAGTGTTTGATGTTATGCTTATTGATGGATTGGCTATTTTAGCGCAGTTCGTTATTGTAGGTGCTTCTATGCTCTTTATACCACTTGCAATGACACATAAGCGTTTCCACGAATTTTCATATCCTGAATTTTTTGCACTCTTTTTGTTTATGATTGCAGGTTTTCAGTTTATGGTAGCAACAGATAATCTTATTTTAGTGTTTGTAGGGTTAGAGACTTCCTCTTTAGCACTTTATACACTTATTGCTATGCATAACCGTGACAAATCTTTTGAAGCGGCTGTAAAATACTTTACAATGGGTGCGTTAGCGGCAGGTTTCTTTAGTTTTGGTGCGATGGTGTTTTATGCACTTACTGGTTCAGTTGAGATCAATAAAATTGCTCTTGTTCTTGCTGCAAATGGATATGCTGATATTGGGTTTGTACTCGTAGGTGTAGCGTTTTTCTTAGCTGCATTTGGTTTTAAACTCTCTTTAATCCCATTCCATACTTGGGCACCTGATGTCTATGAAGGTGCTTCTGCATCAATGGCTGGATATATGTCAATTGTTCCAAAAATTGCTGCATTTGTAGTTGCGATGAGATTTTTTGAGTTCTTGATTCACAGTGGCATAGTATGGCTTGATGTAATACTTTATATTGTTGTTGTTGTGACAATGACGGCTTCAAATATGTGGGCACTTGTTCAGACGGATGTGAAGCGTATGCTTGCATACTCTTCTATCTCTCACGCAGGCTTTGTTATGGCTGCTATTTTAATTGGAACTACGCAGGCTAACTCAGCACTTTTCCTTTATTGGATTTTATTTAGTTTTACAAATCTTGGATCATTCTCTATGTTATGGATGTCAAGACAAAAACATCTTCCAGATCATCAAAGTTCAGACCACTCGTATGATAAGTTTGCCGGTATGATTAAAACTGCACCGGTTGCAGCGCTGATTATGGGTCTGTTTATGTTAAGTCTTGCGGGTGTGCCTCCATTTGCACTCTTTTGGGGTAAACTCTATATGATCTCATCTGCAGTAACAGGTGGTTATACAATTTTAGCACTTATTATGGCGCTTAACTCTGCAATTGCCGGATATTACTATTTAAAACTGATTGTATATATGTTTATGAAAGAACCAGTTATTGCAAATGGTGGTGAAGTTTATGTAACAAATGCTACTTTGGCACTCAAAACTATTATTGGTATAGCTGCAATGGGAACTATATTTGCTTTTATTGTAATAAATCCACTTTTAGAGTTTATTACAGCATTCGTATATAACAGTGGATACTAATTTCTAGCTTACTTTTAAAGGAGAAGAGCACTTGTTCAAACATATACTCTTAGCCTTTATAGCTCTTCAATCTTTTGCGTTAGAGATATCTATCGATAGCGCAAAAGACAACTTTATAAAATACTCCATACTTCATATCTCAAACCGAGAAAATTTTATTTGTCATGAAAGAAAAGATGATTTTGACAGAACAACAGAGATAATTTGTGCATTCTCAAAAAAACCACTTAAAGATATACAAAATCTACAAAATGATTTTTTCCAAATAAAGAGTTTTCAACAAAAAGATACCTACTTTATTTCGATAAAACCATTTTACAAGATGAAACTCTATGCAGATATTTTTGATCTAACTGAAGATGATACAGTTTTTTCTGCTGATGTAAATATTGCAAATAGATGGAGTATTATTGGGTATAAAGAGAAAGAGCCGCTTATTAAAAATGATGAGAGTTCAAAACTTGCAATCAACTTTCCATTTTATCTTGACAAAGATAAACTCCCTTATGTTGGAAGTCTGGATCTAAAGGGTAATCCGGTTCATATAAAGAAAGTAGAAGATGTAACAGAGTATCTTAAAATAAAAAAATATTTTGCTTCAAAACGTTATGATGACGCTTTGGAGATGATTGATGATGTCCTTCAAGCATATCCAAATACCCTTTTTAAATCTGAACTAACCTATTATAAGATAAAAATCTATAACAAAATAAAAGATTATGAAAATGTTGTTAGTAACGCAAAAGAGTTTTTGCGGGAATACTCTTCAGATGAGAATATTCCGGAGGTACTCTCATTAATAGCTAAAGCGTATGCGCAGATAGGACAAAATACAGATGCAGATTATTTCTTTGACAGGCTTTTTAGTGAGCATAAAGGAAATGTCTATGCAGAGTTAGGCTATATCTATAAAGGAGAGATGCTTGAAGCATCCGGTGGTGACTCTGAGGCAACCAAGTATTATAAAAAAGCTCTTTATGAAACAAAAGATTTGGAAGTAGCAGCAGCTGCAGCATATCATTTAACTGAAATCCTTCTGCAACATTCACCAAAGCAAGCTGCGAAGTATGCACTTAAAATCATTGATGCCAAACCGAGCTATTTTATGGAAGATGTAGAAATGTCTCAAAAGATTATGAACAGGCTTGCTGATTCAGGGGAGTACAAAGCAGCGTCAGCAATAGCTGATGCAATGCTGCAAGCAATGGGACCAACCTATGATGAATATGAAGAACTGCTTAAAAACAGAGCACTTTGGCTTGCAAAAACAAAAGATAAAGCAGCGGCAATCAAAGCATTAAATGATTATCTGAAAAAATTTCCTGAGGGGGATTATGGTGATGTTGTACAAACTGCAAAAGATGGGCTTTTCTTTGATGATAGTGATGCAAACGCAACGCAAAAATTAGCCGAGTATGATACGCTCATAGAAGAGTATGCAGATGATGATATTGCCAAGCGTGCTCTGTATGAAAAAGCAAAACTGCTTCTAAAAGAGAAAAAATATGAGGCTGTACTTGATTTAAAAGAGAAACTAGAAGATTTATCTGAAAAATATAGTGATGTAGAAGATATTATTAAGCAAGCAGCAGTAGGCTTGATGGAAGTCTCTTTAGAGAAGAAAAACTGTAAGCATGTCCTAGTTGTAGCGAATGATTACAATATTACACTCTCAAACAGATGGGATGATGGTATTTACCAGTGTGCAATGAAAGGCGGAGATTTCCAACTCTCAAAATCAATAGCATCAAAAAATCTTAAATCTAAAAATATAAATTTACGAAAAAAATGGCTCTATAGATATGTTAAAATCGATTTTGAAACCGGAAATTACAGTGAAGCAGTTGATGTTGCAAAAGATCTGATTGCACTGATAGATAATCCAAAAGGATCTCCATATAAAGATGTCTATAGATATCTTTTTGATGCGTATGAACGCTTAGGTCAAAAGAGCAAAATGATAGATGCTATGGCAAAGATAGAAGAGCTTTTTGGGTTTGATTATAAGGATATAGATAGATATATTGCTATGATTGGCTTAGCGACAGAGCTTAAAGATGACAATATGCTTATTAAATATGCATCAAAAGTTATGGAGATTCAAAAGCGTTCTCAATCTCACGCACAGTCTCCTTATGTTGAGTTTGCTTTATACAGTGCATATATGAATAAAAATGAATATAATAAAGCGTATGAGGTCATAGCATCACTTAATAATATCAAACTCAGTAACAAAGATAGAGCGAGACAAAAATATCTACTTGGTATGGTGCTTAGTAAACTTTGGAGAGATGAAGAGGCTAAGAAAGCATATAAAGAGGCTATAAAAGCAGATGCTAACTCTGCGTGGGCAAAGTTAGCAAAATCTGCTTTAGAGCTCTAAACAGTCACTAATACTATAAAGCCCTGCATCTTTATCTGCTAACCATTTACCGGCACGAAGAGCGCCTTTTGAAAAAGTGTTGCGTGAGGTTGCAGTATGGTTAAGTTCAATAAACTCTCCATCATTATAAAAACCTACCGTATGACGACCGACAATATCACCGCCACGTAGAGCCATAACCGCTATCTCATCTTTACTGCGCTCACCAATGTTTCCATCACGTCCACTTACACGAACTTTTTCAATATCAAGTCCACGTCCACGTGCAGCAGATTCGCTGAGTGTTAATGCTGTTCCGCTTGGTGCATCTTTTTTATGTCTATGGTGCATCTCAACTATCTCTATATCAAAGCCTTCTAGTGCAGCAGATGCTTGATAGACGAGTTTATTTAAAAGTGCTACACCTAAAGACATATTTGTAGCATAAAGAACTGGCATTATTTCGCTTGCCTGCTTGAGAAGATTTAGTTGATGTGTACTAAGTCCTGTAGTGCCAATAACCAATGGTTTTGGTGTTTTAATAGCCTCTTCCAAGAGTATTTCACATGCCTCAGGGAGAGAAAAGTCAATTATAATATCACTAGCACTTAAAAAGGCATGCATATCTGCTGTTACTAAAACAGAAGGATCAATAGTAAAATCAAGAGAGTTTCGTACAAATACTGCACTCAGGCTCATCCCTTCTGCTGCTTTTAAGTCTTCTATTAGTAACTTTCCAACACGTCCACTTGCTCCAAATACACCTACTTTTATCATAATAATGCCCTTAATAATTTTTTTTATATTATAGCAAAAATAAGTGTATTGAGATTATAGTTTTATCTGATTGATATTAGTCCCCAAGCTGGAAGCTTGGGAAAGTAGGAAGAAAATTAGTTGAGTAGTTCATCTACATACGCAATTGCAGCAATTCCAGCAACTGCTCCATCGCCTGCTGCACTAATAACTTGTTTTGGTGCTTCAATACGCATATCACCTGCGGCAAAGAGACCAGGAGTTGATGTCTTCATACTCAAATCAACAATAACCTGTCCTTGTGCATTTACATCACATAAAAATTTTCCATCATCTTGAATAAGCGTTTGGTTGTTTACATCATTGCCGACAAATATGAAGACGCCAGGAACTTCAATATCGCGAATGTTAGCATCTTTGTCTTTGACTTTAATGCCCGTAACTCCCATAGCATCTCCATAGACTTCTTCAGGAACAGAGTTTAATATAAGCTCGATTTTTTCATTTTCTTCTACACGTTTTACTGTGTTTGGTGCTGCTCTAAAGGTGTCACGTCTATGGATAAGATAAACTTTTGAACAGATCTTTGCAAGGTAGAGGGCTTCTTCTAGGGCAGTATCACCACCACCGATAACAGCTACCTCTTTACCTTTGTAAAAGAAACCATCACAGGTAGCGCAGGTGCTAACGCCTTTGCCAAAGAACTCATCTTCACCTTTAAATCCTGCATGGCGTGGAGATGAACCGGTACAGACAATAACAGAGTGGGCGTGAATGAGGGAATCATCACTTTTGATGATAGAAAAAATATCACCATCTTTTCTCACTTGTTTGACTTCACTCATATCATGTACAAGACCAAATTTTTGACACTGCTGCGGCCATGGCATCATCAGATCCATTCCTGTAATATCACCTGTTACACCAGGATAGTTCTCTATCTCGGAGCTTTGGGTAATTTGACCACCAGGCATCCCTTTTTCAAACATTGTAACTTTTTCAAGTCCACCACGAGTTGTATAGAGTCCTGCAGTAAGTCCGGCAGGACCACCACCAATGATTGCACAGTCTAAAATATTTTTGCTCATAATTTTTTTACCTCTTTGCTTAGTTCATCTAAATTATCAAGTTTACGTATCATACTATCTTGTTTATAAAGAGACTCTTTGATTCTCTTTATAAAGAAAATGGAAGGGACTTCATAAATGTTAAATCGCTGAATAAATTTTAAAGATGTATTTGTTCCTGAACGTAAAAAAGTGGTTGTTTTTGAGTTTGGGCGTATCTGATTATAGTAGTCAATCGCAAGAATTGGATTATTTAAATCTAGCTTTGCCAATTTCTCCATGCTCCCTTTGTTGCGTGAGGAGTAAAAGACTACTATATAGGTATCTTTTTTGGGTAGAAAGATATCACTCTTTTCATAAAAAGCCCACTTTTTAAAATCAATAAATTTATATTCAGAAAATTTGTAATTGAAGTATGCGAAGGCACCGGCTATCATAGCGGCACCAAAGAAAGAGGCTAAAAGTGTGGAGAGAGAGAAGAGGCTTTTGCCTCCCTTCCTAGCCAACTTTATAAGCCCGAAGTTACGCTAAAAGAGCGTCAATTTTGTCAGCGAAAGCTTGTTTAGAAGCAGCACCAACCATTTGATCTACTAACTCACCGTCTTTGAAGAACATTACAGTTGGAATAGAACGGATACCAAATTTAACAGCAATCTCTTGCTCTTCATCAGTATTTACTTTACAGATTTTTGCTTTTCCGTCATAATCTTCAGCTAACTCTTCAATTACTGGAGCAATCATACGACAAGGTCCACACCATGGAGCCCAGAAATCTACCAGTGCAACACCTTCTGCAAGTGTCGCTTCAAAATTATCAGCTTTTAGTTCAATATATTTACCCATTCGGATTTCCTTTTTTATTGTTTGGAAGTATTATACAAATGATATTATTAATTAGAACTTTAAATATTTTTATAGTGCTATTTGCTTCTGTTGTCTTTTAGAAAAATAGCTAACCTTTTTATATCCTATCTCTTTTGCCATATTGACTACTTCATTACTATAGAGTCCTACTTGTTGCGGTTTATGCGCATCTGATGAGAAGGTAATAGGAATATCGAGTTTATATGCTTGCGTGAGCAGTTCAAAAGATGGATAGGCTTCTGCTACAGGTTTTCGATAGCCTGCAACATTGATCTCTAAAACCATACCACTCTCTTTGATTGCCAGAAGTGCATTTTTTGCCATTGTTGTAATCTCTTTTGTCGGCATAAATTTAAAAACTTTGATGAGATCCAAATGTCCTACAATATCAAAGAGTTTTGTCTTTGCCATAGCTTCAATGGTATCAAAATATTTTTGCCATACTTCATCAACATCTTGCTCTTGCCATTGACCTATAAATTCAGGATTGTCAAAGCCCCATCCCTCTATAAAATGGACAGAACCGATGAGATAATCAACATCGGCTTCAAGAACTCTTTTGTCCATATGACCGGGGAGATAATCAACTTCATAGCCTAAAAGAATTTCAATTTTATCTTTATATTTTTCTTTGGCGTCTTTGACACGCTGCTCATAGATTTGCATATCTTCAAATTTCATACGGTATGCAGGATCAAAATCCATAGGGGCATGATCAGAAAAACCAAAAATTTTTGTCCCCTGTTGAATGGCCGCTTCTATGTACTCTTCTATCTCTCCCTCGGCGTGGTTACAAAGTGGTGTATGGTTGTGTAGATCTACTATCATTTTTTTCTCGAATTTATTTAATTTATGCTATTATAGTGGCATTTAATAAACTAGACAATTTTAAAGTGGAGAGCCTTATGACGCAAGAAGAATTAGATGCATTGATGAACGGTGATGTGGACATGGATGAAATTCAAGAAGAAGAGACGCCAGAGGAGCAAGAGGAAGAAACGGTCTCTGCAACAGAAGATGAGATTGAAGAAGAGTCTGCAAAAATTCTTGAAAATAAGATAAAATCTGCTGAACTGCCGCTTCCGGCAACTGAAGAAAATAAGATGGTGCATCAACTTGATGATGTGACAAAAGAGTCTGAAGAGAAAGCGAGTGAAATTTTTGATATTATTGAGACTATCAGTAATGATTTAATGGATAAAGAAGAAACTTTAAACTCTATTCTTGAAGTCTTAAACGCAAATGTGGAACTTTTTGAAAAACTGACAACGAAATTTCCTGATATTGAAACTTTTAAAACACAATTAGAACTTAATAAGAAGGCTCTAGAAGATACAAATGAAACGATAGAAATTTTACAAAACAGTGGCGATTCTATTATGAGTGTCATGGATATTATGCAGTATCAAGATATTCACAGACAAAAAATTGAGCGTGTTATCAATGTAATGCGTGCACTTTCAAAATATATGAGTACACTTTTTGAAGGTAAAATTGATGATGAAAAACGTGTAGCTTCTGCAACGCATATTGCTGGTGATACTCATAATGATGTTGCATCTACTGAAGATATTGAAGCTCTTTTAGCACAGTTTGGTAACTAATGAAAAAAGTTGAACTACTCTCTCCTGCGGGAACACTGGAAAAGTTAAAAATAGCCTTTGATTATGGTGCTGATGCCGTTTATGGTGGCGTGAGCCACTTCTCTTTACGAATTAGAAGTGGTAAAGAGTTTACTTTTGAGGATTTTGAAGCGGGTATTGAGTATGCTCACGCAAGAGGGAAAAAGGTCTATGCTACTATTAATGGCTTTCCATTTAATTCTCAATTAAATCTGCTGAAAAAACATATACTAAAGATGGCAGAACTGAAGCCGGATGCTTTTATTGTAGCAACTCCAGGTGTGCTGAAACTTGCTCATGAATTAGTACCAGATATGCCACTGCATCTCTCCACGCAAGCTAATGTTATGAATGTTTTGGATGCGCAAGTTTACTATGATATGGGTGCTACGCGTATTATTACAGCGCGTGAGATAAGTCTCAAAGATCTCAAAGCTATTAAAGAGGCACTTCCTGATTTAGAGTTGGAAGTTTTTGTGCATGGAAGTATGTGTTTTGCATACTCTGGGCGTTGTCTTATCTCTACTTTGCAAAGCGGTCGCGTGCCTAATCGTGGAAGTTGTGCAAATGATTGTCGTTTTCCTTATGAGATCTATGCAGCAAATCCTGAGACAGGTACGCTCTTTAAACTTGAAGAAGAAGAGGGCATAGGTACCTATATTATGAACTCAAAAGATTTAAATTTAGCCTCTCATATTGAGGAGATTTTAGATTCAGGTGTTATTGACAGCATAAAGATTGAAGGGCGTACGAAAACTGCCTATTATGCAGCTGTAACTGCAAAAGCTTACAGAATGGCAATAGATGATTATTATGCTAAAAAGATAGACACACAAAAGTATCAGTATGAGCTGGAATCACTGCAAAATCGTGGTTATACCGATGCTTATTTGGTTTCACGTCCATTTGAAAAACATGATACGCAGAGTTTGGATTTTACGATGCAACTCGGAACACATCAGGTAACAGGTGTGACAAATGAAGCCGGAACACACTATATGTGTAAATTTACAACACGTCCTGGTGATGAGCTGGAGGTTGTCGCTCCTCTTGATGCAAAAATAGCACTTGTAGATAATGAAATAGGCACAACATACGAAAAAGATGGACGACTCTATATGCAGTTTAAAAAGCTTCAAGCTGAGAATGGAAAAGTTTGGGAAGCAGTCCATAGTGGAAATATTAACCCAATAGAGCTTCCTACACAATTTCCTGCCTTTACTTTTTTTAGAATTTTGGCACGTGAAGATATGAATACTGCACCAAAAAAATAGTGTATAATTTCGGAATTTAAGTTTTAAGGAAAAAATATGAAATTTATCTCAATTATTATTGGCTCAAAGAGTGATTATGAGATTATGAAATCGTGTTCTGACACACTAGAGAGTTTTGGCATTAATTATGAACTTATTATCTCTTCTGCACATCGCTCTCCAGAGAGAACAAAAGAGTATATTGCACAAGCTGAGAAAAAAGGTGCGCAGGTTTTTATTGCTGCTGCGGGTATGGCTGCACATCTTGCCGGTGTTTTAGCTTCTAAAACTGTCAAGCCTATTATTGGTGTTCCAATGTCAGCTTCAGCACTCAGCGGAATTGATGCACTGCTCTCAACTGTACAGATGCCTGCAGGAATGCCTGTTGCTACTGTTGCAATAGGTAAAGCGGGAGCTATTAACTCTGCTTATCTTGCAATGCAGATTTTAGCTTTAGACAATGAAGAACTTGCTATTAAACTTCAAGAAGATCGTATAGCAAAAGCAAAAAAAGTTGAGATGGACTCTTTAGAGATAGAGACTATCATAAAATAGTCTAATAAAAGTAGGAGATACAAATGCAGTGGATGAGTGACGACGAGTACAGTGAATTGACAGGTCTGGAATTATCGGCTATTGATGATTTGGTGGAGCGTGGCAAACTTACTGTAAAAGTTGAAGATGGGGTGCGTTACATCGATCCATCCAAAGGTGCTACAGAAGTTATTGTCCCTGCAAAACTGAATGAACTCAGTGAAAAAAATAAGCATGAGATGCTTGTTCAGCCTGAATTCGTTGAAAAGACAATTGGAACAATTATTAATCTTCATGAGAAAGTTCTTGATGCAAAAGATGAAACACTTGAAGCAGTGCGCACTGAAAATGAGTTCTTGCGTGAGGCTTTGGCATCTTTGCAGGAACTTTATGACGAAGATAGAAAAACCATTCATACTCTTCAAGAACAGCTCAAACTTTCACAGCAAGAGGTCGAGTTTATGCGCCGTAAATATAAGTTGATGTGGAATAAAGCTATAGAAGAACATACAGAACCTGCTTCATGAAGATAGCTTCTGAGTGTGTTGCTTGTATTATAAATCAGAGTGCTAAAGTTGCTGATGCTATAGAAGCCGATAAAAATCTTACCAATAAACTCATAACAACTGTTGAGGAAATGAGTAAAGAATTTTCCTTTGAACTTTCGCCTCCTGAAGTTGCGTCAGATGTCTATGAAACAATGGCATCTCTTGCAAAAAAAGAGGATATTTATGATGTAATTAAAGAGCTCTCAATACAAAAAGCCCGTTCTTTTGTACCTTTTTTAAAAGAGAAACTACAAAATGCAGATAATAGACTACTTACTGCTACAAAAATTGCGGTTGCAGGTAATGTCATAGATCTAGCTGCAGCTGTAGAGTTTGATTTAGAAGAGGAGCTTGAAAAGATATTTCATACAGAGTTTGCGCATAATGATTTTGAAGCGCTCACGCAGGAGTTGGCGGTTGCAAAGAGGGTGACAATCTTAGGTGATAATGTAGGGGAGCATATTTTTGATTATATGTTTATAGAAGTTTTGCAAGAGCTCTATCCAAAGGTACATTTTTCCTATATGGTGCGAGGCAATCCAATTATTAATGATGTTACAATGAAAGAGGCGCGTGAGGCAGGTTTTGATAAGCTTTGTGAGCTTATAGACAGTGGCGTTAATACCCCAGGATTTGCTTATAGCCGTGCAAATAAATATGCTCAAAAAGTTTTTGATGAGGCAGATTTGGTACTAAGTAAAGGAATGGGAAACTATGAGTGCTTAAGCCCTTCCCATCGTGATAATATCTGCTTTTTGTTAAAAGTGAAATGTGATGTAGTGGCAAAGGCTTTAGGTCAAAGTGTTGGCGATATTGTTTGTAAATTGATAAAGAAAGAAGCATGATAAAAAAAATAATACTAAGTTTTTTGTTGTTAGGAAGTGCACTTATTGCCCAAACAAAAGTAGAGTATCAAATCTCTTTTATTGGTATGAATATGGATTATCGTGAATATGATAGTTCAGATCATATTCTTGATAGTGAAAAATCGGATTATTCAGATATATCAGGTGTTGAAATAGGCTATAGATTTTTATTAAAAAATAATACAAATATCTCTTTTAATTTTGTGGGTGTTAATGGTGAGACTCAATATCTAGGATCAGCACTCAATTCAGATCAACCATATGGTTCAGAAGTAAGTACAACATCAAATACAATTTATGATATTTCACTCGGATATAATGCTAAGCATATGTTAAATTCGAATGTAATGATGTTAGGTGGAATAGGAGTCGGTTATAGATATTGGCAGAGAGAACTTTCATCTATACAAATTGAAGAGTACACTTGGTACTCTGTACGTGTTAATGCTGGTGTAGAGTTTGATTATAAAGATCTTAGCACTTCACTTATAGCTGAGTATCAATATGGTATTAAGCCAGAAATGACAGCTACTGGTATTAGTGATGATTTTGAGCTCTCTTCGGCAAATATTGTAAAAATTTCTGTTCCAATTCGTTATGCTCTAACGCAAAATTTTGATCTCTCGTGTGCATATGTTTTTGAATATCAAGAGATTAAAGAGTCAAATGTAATTTATGATGGCGGTACAACCGGTTATGTGGAACCAGACTCTAAAGCATACAATCAATATATAAAAATCGGAATGATTTTTAAATACTAAAAAAGCCTCTTTGGCTATAATACGAAAAAGAAAATAAGGTAAGATATATGATAACTTTTAGTGAGATGCTACTTAAACTTCAAGAATTTTGGATGAAACAGGGGTGTAATATTGTACAACCTTATGATATTCCAGCAGGAGCAGGAACGTTTCATCCTGCTACTTTTCTTCGCTCACTAGACTCGACTCCATGGGCAACTGCCTATGTTGCACCCTCACGCAGACCGACAGATGGACGTTATGGGGAGAATCCGAACAGACTTGGAAGCTATTATCAGTTTCAAGCCATTATAAAACCATCTCCAGATAATATCCAAGAGCTCTATCTGCAATCATTAGAGTATCTTGGGCTTGATGTCTCTAAACATGATATTCGTTTTATCGAAGATAACTGGGAATCTCCGACACTTGGTGCATGGGGACTTGGTTGGGAAGTATGGCTTAATGGTATGGAAGTGACGCAGTTTACTTATTTTCAGCAAGTGGGAGGTATTGAATGTTCTCCTGTAACTGCTGAAATTACTTATGGTACAGAGCGTTTGGCAATGTACTTACAAGGGGTTGACACTGTTTTTGATATTGTCTGGAATGTGGCTCCTGATGGAAGTAAAACACTTTATAAAGATGTTCATAAAGAGAGTGAAATAGAGTTCTCTAAATACAACTTTGAAGTTGCTGATACTGCAATGCTTTTTGAAGAGTTCAATGCAAAAAGTAAAGAGTGCCTTAGAACACTTGAAGCAGGATTACCATTGCCGGCTTATGATTTATGTATGATGGCTTCAAATGTTTTTAATGTGCTTGATGCTCGAAAAGCTATCTCTCAAACAGAACGTCAAAACTATATTTTAAAGATCCGTGAACTCTCACGCGGTTGTGCTGAGCTCTATAAAGCCCAAGAAGAAGAGCGTAATAAAAGAGTTAAGGCATAAATCTTTCAATTTGTCATATTTTTCTAAACTATTTTGATTTTTTTGTATGATGTGAGTGTTCCCACCGAGTAATATCGGTAGGACAAATCCGTCGAAAGGAGCGTAAGATGTTATATCTTAACGCAATCCTGAAAATATTGACTATTATTTATGTGATAGTTAAAATTTATCAGGAGGTACATTAGAGGGGTGCAACCCTCTAATTCCTAAGACGGATTATAGCATAAAAAGGCAAAAGATGAAAAATTTAGAAGATATGCTCTTGACACTTATTATTGTTATTTTGGTACTGATGGTTACAAATCTTTACAAGCGTGTTAAAAAGTTAGAAGAAAAGCAGTGTTAAGATTATGCAACTTACCAAAGAACAAAAAGCAAAGTTTCAAAAACTCGGTATTAGCACTATTAGTGAACTTGCTCTTTTAATTCCCAACTCTTATGAAGATTATCGGATTCAAGAAAAACTCAACCCTCACGCAACACAACTTATTGATGCAACGGTTGAGTCAGTATATCGTGCTCCAAACTCTATTCAAATAACTTTTTTTGTGCATAATTTCGGGCATAGAGTAACAGGGGTGCTTTTTCGTCCGAAGCCTTATATGTTACATCAGTTTAAAGTTGGTGAGAGAGATTATTATTATGGTATGATAGAGTGTAAGCAGGGGAATTGCTCTATGAGTATGCCAAGAAAAGTCTCTAATATCGGGCAAATTACTCCCAAATATAAAACAGCACTTAGAAGTGATGTGATGTTTCGTTTGACACGGGAGCTTTTAAATTTTGAGAACTTGTGTGAAGAGGGAATTCCTGAAAAAGTCATCAAAGAAGTTTTAGCACTCCATTTTCCAAATTCACAAATTTTACAAAACACAGAAGTAAGCCCTCACGCAATAGAAGCTTTGAAGTATTTAGAACTTTATATCTATATGAAACAGCTCTCACATAAACGACGATATTTTCAAGCTTTGGTATCGAAAAACAGCTCTTATGATAGTTTTGTAAAACAACTTCCATTTACGCTCACGCAGGAACAATTAAATGCCATAGCAGATATACAAAAAGATTTTTCAAAAGATGTCGCAGCAAAACGTATGATAGTAGGAGATGTTGGCAGTGGTAAAACAATGGTCATACTTGCGGCTGCTGCTATGATGCTGCCGCATAAATCTATACTGATGGCTCCAACAACTATACTTGCTAATCAGCTCTATGAAGAAGCGCTGAAGTTTTTACCACAAATGAAGATCGCTCTTGTAACGAATAAAACAAAAAAAGTATCTTTAGAGGAGTATGATTTCATCATTGGAACACATGCTCTTTTATATCGAGAGTTACCTCACGCAGGGCTTGTAATGGTTGATGAACAGCATCGTTTTGGAACACAACAGCGAAATATGCTTGAAAAACTTATATCTAAAGAGGAAAAAAAGCCACACTATCTGCAATTTTCTGCCACGCCTATTCCAAGAACTTTAGCAATGATAGAATCAGCACATATTGATGTTAGTCTGATTACATCAACGCCTTATAAAAAAGATATAGATTCTCAAGTGATACATAAAAATGATTTTAAAGATTTACTCAAGCATATCAAAAATGAAATAGCTAAGAAAAATCAAGTTCTTGTTGTTTACCCATTGGTTGAACAGAGTGAGTTTTTAGCGTATCAGAGTATTGATGAAGCACGTGAATATTGGGAAAAAAATTTTGAGAATGTATATATTACACATGGAAAAGATAAAGAAAAAGAGCAGGTGTTACTGGATTTTCGAGATAATGGAGATATTTTAATTGCGACAACTGTTGTTGAGGTTGGTATTTCACTTCCGCGTTTGACAACGGTTGTCATTGTAGGTGCTGAGAGGCTAGGGCTTTCAACATTGCACCAGTTGCGTGGGCGTGTAAGCAGGACAGGGCTTAAAGGCTACTGTTTTTTATATACAAATCAAAATACTTCTGAGCGACTTGATGAGTTTGTAAAGACAAGCAGTGGTTTTGATATAGCAAACTTAGATCTTCAGTATAGAAAAAGCGGAGACCTGCTTAAAGGCATTAATCAAAGTGGTTCACAGTTTAAGTGGGTAGATTTTGCAGAGGATAGTGCAATAGTACAAAAGGTAAAAGAAGATCTGCTTCTTTTACCTAAAGGTGATTAATAAAGACCGAATTTACCGTCATTTCTTTTGTAAAGAACACGAGTTTTATGTTCATTGTCTAGGAAGATTTCAAACATTTTTCCACTCTCTTTGAGATCGTTTAAAACATCTTCAACTTCACGTGGCTTATATAGTTCTAGTTCAACTGGAATGATTTCATCTTCGATCTCTTGTGCAGCAGCTTTTACACATACATCTTCAGCTTTTGCTTCATTAAGACCTACTTTTTGGTGATCAACTTCTCTGTCGTGAATACGACGCATAGCTTTTTGTGCTCTGTCTGTTGCTAAATCTATAGCAGCATATAAGTCTTGATCATTTTGTTTGATAACAATAGTATTTTTGTGAGCAAGATTAATGACAAACTCAACTACTGAGTGCTCTTTACCTTTTTTTGACTGTGTAGATACGATAACATTTACTGAAATGATATCAAGATTAAATTTTTTAAGTGTCTCCACAGATGCAGTGATATGCTCTTTAATAGCATCTGTAAGTTCAATATTTCTTCCTGTCATTGATATATTCATTCTAAATCCTTTAATTTTTTCTGATTATATCACGAAAAAGTTTATAATGACGCAAGAATCATAATTTTTGTATGCTTCTTCTAAAATATCTTATAGGTTCAGTAGTTACATTTTTATCTGTAGGGACACTTACTATTACATCAAGGATAACCGTTCCATCAGAAGCTGTATTTGTGGTATTACTAAAAACTGCACCTACTGCTGTCGCATTTGTATCACAGTCACTTCCCACTACTGTAATATAGCGCATAGTAGCATTAATGTCATAAATGTTGTTGTAAGAAAAGTTTATGCTACTCAAACTACAGGGATTTACCTCTGAAAGTTTGAGCATAACATATTCAGCAGCACTGTGTGAAAGGATGCTTGCTTGTTCATAAAGATACAAGTCCGTTGTTTTTTTGGTTGTTTGTGATGTAAGAGCCAGTGAAAGAGCAAGTATTGTAGCTATGATGACAATAACAGAGATAGCCATAATCATAGCCATTCCTTTGCGCATCATTTTTGAAGAGCTTTTTAGTAAACTGTTTTTTCTTTGCATAGTGCATACTCCTCACCTGTTAATTCACTTTTTGCACAAACCTGCACTTTTATCAATGAACCTGCTGACCGAAATCGAAAGGTGTTGATACCTTCTGCTAAGAGGACTCTTTTGCCATGTGTAGCATATGTTTCACCTTTCCAAGGTCTGTAGTCATAATAAAAATAGAGATTCCCTATATGTGTTGTATCATTATAATCTCCAAGTTCTATAGCATAGGCGGTCCATGCTAGTTTGTAATATTCAAAGACTTCAACCCCTGTGAAATCTGCTACGGTGCCAGGCCAGAGTTCATTTGGATTTGCTCCTGAGTTGATAGGATGCATTGTGTGGTTTTGATCATTAATAACACCATCATATCCCCATGGATTAACTGCAGAAAGATATGATCCAATAAAGTAGATTGCAGTATCATTAATATCCGCACCATTAGTATAAGAAAATACACCAATTTGTGTATTTGTTGTACTTAGATTAGTTCCAGGAGAGATAAGTCTTGCTGAAGTAGAAGCATTAAGATCGATTGTTCCACTCCAAAAAGGAGCATTTAAACCTCTAAACCCATCATTATCTGCAGAAATCCATTCCAAGACGGTAGCATTTGAGTCTGATAAACCTGTGTCACTTAGATAGTTGTATGTGTTTGTTACTAGATTTCTTGATATTACAGATTTTTTAATACGATATTCTAAACGCTTTGCAATAAATTCAACAGCAGAAGCGCTTTTTGATTGTAAATTATTATTTATCTTTGAAAAGATAAAACTGTCATAGGCACGTGCGATGAATTCCACTCCAAATTTTCCTAATATCCCCATTATAACAATAACAAAAATTAGTTCAAGCATAGTAAAGGCTTTTCGTTTGTTCTTAAGCATCATTAAAAAACCTTTCTTTGAGGTTTTACTTCCCCAATATTTGTTGCATAGGCTCTTAAAACTATAATTGGGTTAGCAACACCAGCTTTAGTAATTGAAATTTGAATCTGCTTTATACTTTTTTTTGTTGGATTTGTATCGGTTGGAAGTCCAAAGTAGATACATCCTCCAGTGCCGCAATTTGTAACAGTCGCTGTTGCGTTGTATGCATCTTTATATGTTGCAGCTCCTGGTCCAACACCTTCTAAAACAGGCTGATTATTATAAACATTTGCAACCCATTCTATAGCCCCATTATCTAGACCATTAAATGGAGTCGTGCTATTATCGTCTAAACATTGGCGATTGATATGACCTGATCTTTTACTTGGAACTGTATTGGAGCAGTTTCCGGTATTAACAACTCTGGAATAACCACCAGAAGAGTTTATGTCATTGAGAGAGTGTTTATCCCAATAATAGGTAGTAGATTCATTTAAGATTGCTGCAGCAGCGAAGATAGCTTCTTGAATGATATTATTCTCAATTCCTTTTGTTGTTGTTTGTATCATCATTGGAAGTGAAACGATTGATATTGCAATAATAACTATTGCGAATATTAACTCTATCATGGTAAAGGCGCTTCTATGAAGAAGCGAATATTTTCTTACCACATTATTCTCCTATTTGTTTGTTTAGAAAAGTTTGTTTTAGTTGTAGTGTTGTCTTCATATTTACCACTCCATCCACCATCTCCAACAAACTGGATTATAAAAGTGTTTGTTGTAGCATTTGCATCGGTCTCATTTTGAATAAGCCAAGGAGATGACTGCATCTGCATAATTGCATCATATGGTAATGGACCACTATACTCAATGACAGCCTCTGTTTCATATTTATTTGCTGTGATATTTCTAGTTCCTGCTACTTCGTTTACATTACCGGTAGCTGTAACTTCAGATATTGGACCAATGGTACCATCTGTACCATTCGCTAACCAGCCTCCATCTATTCTGTCATGGTTTCTATTCTCAAACCATCGTGCATCTGCTACCTGTTGCGCACCAGTTGGTAGTATTGAGCTATTGCATGAGCCACCTTGGCAGAAGATAACATAGGAGATTAGCTCTTTAATATTATTATTGTTAGTTGCACTGATACCTGTTCGACAAGTATTTGCATTACAAATAACCGTAATTTTAGGTGCGATTGTACGACCGTAGTAATAAAGTACTCTCTGATTTACGGAGAAGTTACCTTCTGCATATTTATTATTTGTTAGATCAGCATTAAAAAGTGAAGCATTATCATCAACTGTAATAGTGGTAAAGTTAATATCTTCAGGATTAGCAGTTACATTTACATCTCTGTCAAAATTGAGATTTGTCACTATCTGTGTTGTTCCATTCATATTTTTATGAAAGAAAGCACTTGTAGTTGCAAATGTTGGATTTTGTGCTGTATTACCGGCTACTATTGTTTGGTTTATATCATTTGCGGAGACAGTTGTGCCATTTATATCTTTATTATGAACTCTGTAGCTATATCTCAGTGCTGTATTGCTTGTAGCAGTTTTACCAATTTCAAAGTTCATAGGTTTCGCAAAACATCCTGTTACATAGTTACTTAGAGGTGTCGTACTATTTTTACCTATCGCAGAAACAGTAGTATTGAGATGTACTGACATATTTTCATCTGTTGAAACATTTGCCATATAAACAAAAGGTTTAAATGTAGCAGGTGGTGTAACATTTCCTGTACGTAGAGTTACATTGTTTGTAACGCTGTATTTGTATGGATGGAAGGTTATATTATAGTCATTATATTGAAAGCTGTTATTTATATCTAAATGTGATGATGTAATTTCACAACCATTTAAACCGTTGCCTACTGTTGGAGAGATGTTGCTGTTTAATACACAATCTGGATAGCTAGATGGTAGAAAATTACTATTTGCATCATCATGATGCGTCATAAATAAAGGATTACTATCAACTGTTGTCCATGTTGTATCTTTGAGACTTAATCGATATTCACCAACTTGATTGACAGAAGTGTTTTTATCTACGAAACCATTTACAAATCTCATAGTAATCGATTTATTATTTTCATCGTTACATGCTCCAGAGACAATGCTACTTCGCGGTTCCCATATATATAGAGCTGTATCCTCATTTGTGATATTCATTGTCTTTGTATAACCATATGAAGCATCATTTGTATAATGATTTGTTGCATTTATCTCTATATTGTAATTGTAATCAGCTGCTAAATTAATCTCACTAGGAGGTGTTGCTCCTACTGAACCAGAATGAGACAGTGTAGTAATATCTGTTTGTTGAGTAGGATTTGTTTGGTTTTGATCATCAATTTGAATCAAAAAAGCTTCCGGCCGGATACTGAAGTTATCTCTTGAACAAACATAATGCAAATTTTTACCATATATACATTCCATACATGCTGCTAATTCTTTTGAATTCATTGAAGAAGCAGTGGCTTGACCAGCATTGAAACATGCCTGAGGTACTTGTGTATATGTTTTTGTAACATAATGACCAGGGCTTGTTTCAGCATCAGTAGTAACTGGAGCGACACAATCATCAGTTGCATAATCTGAAAAATTTTCTAAATGATAAAGACCAGGTGCATCTTCTATTGTGCGTATTTGGGAATCATTATTGTCTGTATTCCAAGAGATTCGAAAAGCTGCATTTTCTCTTGCTGTTTGATAGAATTTTTTTGCAGCATCGGGATCGGTTCCGGTTCCATCATCAGTAATAATATTATTTATAATTTCATTCGCAGTGAATGGTGTTGTGCTGCTGTTTGCAAAGGTGATCCAAATCCTTTCACTTATGGAACTTGATGCCTCTTTACAAGATGCAAAAGTGTCATGAAATGCAGAAGCATCAATCATCTCAACTGCTATCGTTACATTGGCATCTAAATCAAGTGTATTTAAAGTAGTGTCGTTTGCATCATATGCTAAAGCAGTATAATTATCTGCTCTTTGTGTAACAACTGTTGGTAAATTATTATAATTATTTCCATCACTATAAGGGTAATAATGATTATTTACAATATTAAATAAACCTTTTTGCGGTGTATATTTAAAGTTTGTACTTGAACACATAGGAACATTTGCACCAAGGTTTAATGTATAAGGAATAGTTGTTGTACTATTAACTCTTAAATTATAAGTTGCTTGTACTTTTAATGGCATATCTAGAGATGATAACTTTGGATCTAAATCATAATAAACATAAAAATAGTCATTAGAACTTAACCCTCCAACTGGGATACCTTTAATATAACCATCTGAGACTGTTAGTAAAGAGTCTGAAATCGATTGTGGTGTCAAGTCTCCTGTTTTTGCAAGTTTTGTTGTTTCTCTTTCATATATAGCTTGAGTTGTATTGATATCAAGTATGCTTATATTCATATCTTCTATAGCTAAATCTGAGTCAACAAGATTTCTTAGAAAAACTTTTACTGTTACAGGTTCACCTGTTAGGACATCTCCCACAATTTTTGGGTTTTGTGAGCCATCATTTTCTTCAGTAAAAGATATGTTTTGTTGTCTATATGCGTAGTCATAGCAAAATCTTGGTTCATATAGTTGAGTAGAGAAACCTATAACTTGAGGAAATAATTGATCACAATGATTATCTGATTTAACAACTCCAAACTTTATTTTTGTTTCTGTTTGTGCATTGTCCATTTTATCAGAGACATCAAATATGTCCAAATCCATTCCTTGCTTGTTACTGTCTGTCGGAGTTATATGACTTCCAAAGTAGGTATATGTATGGTTAAACTGTTTTCCTGCTTCATTAGGGGCATTACTTAAGTCAAGATATGAACCTACATTTTTTTTGTCCTGTAGTTGAAGGGTGTCATCCTCAATACCTTTATCTCCTGCTCCTGCAAATAGCAATAATTGACTATTGATATCTCCACTTTTTGGTGTATAAAAACCATTGATATCAATGGTCGTTTCAAAAGGAACTGTTCCGTTCCCCCAAGTTAAATATAAATCAAAACCATCGAAAAAAGAGACATTTTTGGCAGGTACATTATTTGTAAATGCTGTTGAAGAGTCTACATCATAGACAACAATGAGAGACCATCCTCCATATAAACCAAAACGAAAGTTTCCAGAGTATTCTGGTGCTTGAGTAATATATACATATCCACCTGTATCTTGCCCTGCGGTAGTTTTTATATTACCTACTGTAAAAGTATTATTTGTAGAAGAATAGGAGTTTTTCACAATATTGGTTATATCATAATATGCACCATAATGATATCTATACCCTGAGTTATTTGATTTACTGTGAATAGCATGATGGAAAGTTTTATGTATAGTGTCATTTCCTGTAAGGGGTGCTGTAATTGCATGCATAGTTCCTAATGGGTCTTTGATTGTTACTTTGTTCCAGTTTGCAGCATCTGTATCAACTTGTGTATCCGAATAAGTTCCATCAGGTCTATATATGTGTCCTTGCCAAAAAAGCCCTGCCCATACAATATCTTTTCCTTGTACATAGGGTGGAAGATGTAGTGTAGCACTAGAAGAATTTAGTTTTTCCGGATCATTTAGAGAATATGTAGATGAATTAAAATCGGCATCTACACTTTTAAATGAGGTATGTGAAGATATTAGATTTGGGCTACTGCCATCGTCTACATAAAGTATACTGTTCCCTGTAGCATTAAAATCTCCTAGAACTACATTTCCAGAGCCTCCATATAAAAGATGAAAAGTAGTATCTGTGACAAAATCACCACGAGCATCTCCATCATCAATATCTTCCCATCCACTTAGTGTTGAAGAAGAAAAAAAGACGAATAATAGTATTGAAAATAATCTAATTATAGTTTTCATAAGAGACCCCTTATATGAAGCAAAATCCAGTGCAGATAACATCCACGCTCAGCACTAAAGTTCACTTGTCCTTACTTTAATTGTAGCATTTTTTTTACAAACTTGTCTGAAACTTTAAAAAAACTCCTTATTTTTGATAAAAAACAGATGTTTAATTGTGTATCTATTCTGTTTATTATAAAACTTTTTTGTTTGAAAAAAGAATCTATTTTTCTTGTTTAAAGCCTATTATATATCTTTTAGATAAAATAACAAACTAATTAAATATAGGAATTTTTTTATGCAAAAAAGATTACAAATTTTACTTTCACTTGTGCTGTTAGCACTTTTTTTCAACTCTTGTTCCAAAGAGGTAGATGAGTATAACAAACCGGCAGTCTATT
>Ga0256842_1000066_pt1 | contig 77045 bp, 73 predicted proteins | sample 4559240metaG_FD_185973 | JGI IMG/M metagenome (GOLD analysis project Ga0256842, IMG submission 185973) | Hydrothermal vent microbial communities from Guaymas Basin, Mexico - 4559-240 | ecosystem: Environmental > Aquatic > Marine > Hydrothermal vents | place: Mexico: Guaymas Basin | collected... | reverse complement strand
TTTTACTATTTATATCAAATTTCTTGATTGTACCCTTGTTTTTTACATATTCTATCTCTTTGTTATGTACAATTATCCATCTTTGATTTACATCATTATAGTTGCTTCCTATCTCCAAATATGAGTAGTTATCATCAATTATTTCTAATTGACTGAACTCTATGGTTGAGATAATACCTTTGACAATAGTTCTGCTATTTGGTACTCTTGTTATCCAAAATATCTCTTCTTCTTCTAGTTTTTCAAGATTATTTTTGGTATATAAAGCAGAATCTACGACAATATACTCAATCCCATAATAGTTTTTTAGATTATCCACTTGTGCTTGAATAATTTCAGCAAATTTCACTTTATCACTTTGATTTCCACTAGAAACTTCCAGATATATTGGCAAATTTGCCCTGTTTTCTACTATCATATTGAGAGCTATTTGATTCAAGTCTGGTCTATAATCTTTGCTATGACCTTTTCGTATCTCAACTGTTCCATCACCTGTTTCTTTCTCTTTTTCTATATTGGTTGCAAAGGCAGTTGAGTCCAAATGTCCTATTTTTTGAGGAAATCCCAAGAGTTTTTACAGCATTGGAGGCTATTTTTGAGAATAAATCACTAACTCCATATTCATATATCTTATCTAATGTTCTTCCTAGAGCTATATCATTTATACTTTTTGCCTCTATATCTTTTCCTAATAGTTGAGCTATTGGTTTATCTTCAAAATATTGTGGAGTCATATATAGTGGAGTACCTGTAAATCCCAAGCCATTGATGATCATAGCGACCACAGCGTCCCCATGACTTAGGGTTCTTTGGTCTCCTGTAACTATATGATTATTCACTATTTGAGATATATTTAACTCTTTACACATCCCTGCCACTAAGCCTAGATGTCCTAACTTTTTTGTTTTTATTTTATTTATTTTTGTAAAACAGATGGTATATTCCTAATATATATATTTATTTCTTATTATATTACTTTAAGTTTATAGGGGTGATGAATGTCAGTTATAAGATGAGTAGTTATCCAAGCATTTACAAAACCGTTATAAAGGACATATTTTTGAAAAGCTCTGATACTCCGTTATTTCAGTCTCTATTCGTGAAAGTTCCAAATCTAAAATTTGTCTTCTTTCTTTTAACTCTTTCTCTATATTGAAATCAGCTTCTTCAACTTTATCTGGTTTATCAATTATCTATATGATTTTATCAATTCCCATTAATAAAACTATGCTCAACATCCCTGCGGCAACCCCTGCTAATAAATCATCACCCATAACGCCTAAACCACCATTTACTTCTCTATCAATCCAGCCGATAGTTGATGGTTTCCATATATCAAAAAGTCTAAATGTTGCGAAACTTAAAACGATAAATATTATATCTATGTAAGGAAAATTTAAACTTTGTACTGTTGGATATGCAATAATCATAGTTAGCCATACTCCTGCTGTTTCATCGATTACTATCTCTTGTGAGTCATGTTCTCCAACCTCTGCTTCATACTTATTTATCTCAAATATTGCAATTACAGTTATTGTAAATGTTAGCATAAATAAAGTTTGGATATCACCATAGTATAGTACTAAAAGACCTAAAGGGATAGATGCTAAAGTTCCCATAGTCCCTGGTGCTTTTGGACTAAGACCAGAACCACCAAATGTTAAAAATAGTTTTTGTAGAGTCATAAATTCTCCTTTTAACTCAATGCTGTTGTTTTGTATAGTTTCATAAGTTTTAGATAAAACTCTTCATCGCTTTTTTCCTCTATCAATCCAGAATCAGGCATCAAAGAGTAGTATAAATCTTGAAGATTCTCAAATCTATTTGGATATAAAGCAGATAAAATACTTGCCGACACCTCTTTTCTTAATAAAATTGTAGGGGGGATAATTCCACTTTGAATCAATTTCATAATAGAATCAGAGTGATAATGAATATGATGATGTTGCCCATGAGGACAGCTTTGTGTACTTACTAAAGTGTTACAAATATTACAATATACATATTCATCAATAGTATTAATCTCTATATTTGTATTTTGAAAACTATCAAGAACACTACTTGATTTATCTTTATCAAAATAAAGTCCTAGTCCTGCATGATTTTTGCCAATAACTAACTCACTACAACCATAATTTTGTGCCAAAAGAGCATCTAATATAATCTCATTATATCCAGCAAAAATATATGTATTTTCAAAAGGTATCACGATTACTTTATCATTCGGAAGATAATTTTCAATAAAAGTATTTAAAGCATTTGCTCTAATATCATATCTTAATCCATTGCTTGTAAATGGTTTTCTAAGAAATATAATAAGTAAATCAGAAGCATTTAAAGTTTGTCTAATCATCCGTTCATGTGCACGATTAAGAGGATTTGCAGCTAACATCATTGCTGAAATCTTTTTTGCACCTGTTTTTTTTATTAATTTTTCTATTCTTGCTTTATTATCAGAAATTATAGGATAATCTACATGATATTTGCCACTGATTGCTATATTGCCAATCCGAGAAAGAGTATTTTTTACCCCTGGATGACTTGCATCACTTGTTCCATATATTTGAGCAACTCTAACCTTTGGGTCAATCTTAAAAGTCTCATCTACAATAATATATCCCACACTATTTTGAGCCGTAATCAACTCTAATCTATCACCCTTTTGAGCAAGTTGTAGTGTTTTTTTATTTTCTGCCCCATTTGGAGCTAAAATAAATGCAAAAGGGAAAGATACATCTTTATATAATTTAGTCTCATTTACTGTATCAAACTCCTCCTTATTCATCAACTTATCAACAGGGGATAATAAACCCTCTTGTACAAGAGCTAAAGATGATAGAGCCTCTTCATCTATTAAAAGAGACCTATTTTTTTTTGAAGATTCCATATTTTTTCCTTTTTTCCCATAAACTTTTTCTTGATATTCCAAGCTTATTTGATAATTCAGTATCAGGAAATTGATACTGAAAACTTTTAACAATAAATTTAACATAATCATCAATTGTTAATATCTCATTTTGATCATATAGCTTTGAATCACTCATAATAGATACAGTATCATATGGAAATTCTATATTTGATGTTGTAGAGATAATAAAATTATTACAATTTTCTAACAGTTTAAATAGTGTATCTCTTTCACTCTTTTTTAGTGTATCAACATCTGTAATATATAAAATATTATTATCTGTACTGCCCTCTATCTGCTCTTTCCAATTTTCATTGTATACTGATACAAAAATCAAAATTTGATTAACTTTCTCTGCATAGGTAAAAACTATTTTATCTGCCAATCTTTGATAGTTTGACGAGATAACAACAGGGGGACTTAATTGTTCAATATCATAAATATGCTCTATATCTTTTAATAAATTATTAGTATACTCTTTAAATAAAATACTTTTTTGTCTTAGTTCTTGAAACTCTTTATAGTGTTCAATCTTTCTTAAAAGCTCTTCAATCATAAATGGTTTTACAATATAATCCTTTGCACCCAATTTTAAAGGTTCACTTACTGTATTATTATTTATATAACTTACCATCAAAATAATTATCTTATCTGAAAATTTTTTAATTAATGGTGCATGATTTTGCCCAGGTAAATTGGTAGAAAGTAGATAAACATCCCCTCTACTATTTAAAGCATCCTTTATTGTACTATATATCTCTGTCTTAAAATGATTATCATTTAACTTACTTGCTATACTTTGTGCTAAATATAACTCATTTTCTATAATTATTATTTTCATTATTCTCCTGTCCAATCAAAATATTTTAAATTTGCTACAGCCTGAACCATAACACCTTCTTTTTTTCCTACAAATCCTAATTTCTCTGTGGTAGTTGCTTTGATATTTACATATCTCATCTCAATCTCTAAAATATTAGATATTTTTTCTCTCATCCTCTGCTTAAATGACAAAAGTCTTGGAGCTTGAGCTAATATTGTCATATCAACATTAATAATATCAAATCCTAAAGATTTAATTTTAGATACTGTATCTTTAAGTAAAATCTTAGAATCAATTCCAGAATATTGCATATCAGAATCAGGATAAAGCTCTCCAATATCACCCATACCACAAGCCCCTAGTAGTGCATCTATAAGGGCATGAATAGCCACATCCCCATCACTATGAGCCTTAAATCCATAATCCACACTATCTATATGCACACCACAAAGATACATCTCTTTATCTTTTTCAAATGGATGTATATCCACACCAAATCCAACAAATTGCGTAGATACAGGTGTTTTTATACAGTCTAGCTTTTTAATATCATCTAAAATAGTTAATTTATGAGCCTTTAAAGAACCTTCCACAAATTTAACTTTTTTACCCAAACTCTTAATAGCAGAGCTATCATCCGTAAACTCTTTACCTAAAGATAGTGCTTCTTTTAGTAACGCTAAATTGCTAAGCTGAGGTGTTTGAATAATCTTAACAGAATCTCTATCAATTGGATTTTCATTTTGATAAATAGTGTCTGATACATTTAATGATGGCACAATACAATCTACTTCACCTCTTGCCTCTATTACTCTTAAAATCATACTCTCATCAAGACAACATCTTGCAATATCACTTACCAAAACAAATTCACTATCAATATTTTTAATAGCATTATTTAAAGACTCTTGCCTTGAAGAACCTCCTTCTACAAATGAATATGAGCCAAAATTTTTCATAAACTCTATATCTTCTTTAGATGAAACTACAATTATTTTATCAAATTTATATATCTTTTCAAAGTTTTGAGTTACCTGTAACCATAACGGTTTATCACCACTATATAACCACTGTTTTTTAGGATATATCTTATTTGATGATGCACGAAATCTTGATGAACTTCCTGCTCCTAGTAATACCAAGCTTATACTTCTCAAAAAAACTCCTACTATTTTTATAATGTAACGAAATTATACACACCAATAGCTTGATACTCTCTTTTATTTATTAAATATATGGATTTGATTTATTTAAATTAAAGTAAGTAGTTTAGTTTACTAGACCCTGAATCAAGTTCAGGGTGACGAAAGACAGTCATTCTTTATAATATGATTGCCATTTAATATGATTATCATTCTTTATAATATGATTATCATCCTTTATAATAGGATTGTCATTCCGTGCTTGACACGGAATCTCTTTAGTCAAGACTATATACTACACTCTGTAAAGAAGATCAATTTTTAAATTAAAAGCTTGTAGATACAGAACCTACAATATAATCAGTCGTATCATCTAAAGCATCACTATAGTAACCTGTATAAGTTAAACCAATGTCAAATTTACCAACACTTTTACTAACACTAGTTGCAAAATAATAATCATCTGTTGATATACCATCACTCATACCAAAGTTTCCAGAAAGTGTAACATCATATAGAGTTTTTGCACTTGCATCTAACTGAATATTATAAACTCCATCATCACCATCTTCATTAACTCCATCAGGGTTATAAGAGAAAGTTCCACCAACACTATAATTACCACCAAACTCTTTACTTAAACCAAGATAAAATTCTTTAGATATATCTTCATACTCATCAGGGATATCATTAGTTAGATAGATAATATAACCAACATTATAACCTATTCCAGAAAATTCTCCAGCATATCCACCAAAAATATCAAGTTCCATTGTTTGTCCATCAAAATCAACATTTGAACCCCAAAAACTTAAATAATAGCCTTTATATGTTAAATCTATTCCACCTTGAAGAGCAGGTGCTTTATTGTCATTTTGCTCCATACCTCTCCAGATATATCTACTTGCGATTGTCATATTTGCACCAATTGTAAAGTCAGACTCTACTTCTGCTGTTTCCACTACTATAGGTTCTGTAACTATAATACTTTGAGGCTCTTCTATATCTCCACCTGCTAATGCTGTTGCTATTGCCAAAGATGTTATTAAACTAAGTCTAAAAATTTTCATATCTAATTCCTTTAAAATTTTATTATTAATAATTATATCTAAATCTAATTTTACTATATTTGATTTTTGATTAGAATTTCTAGAATAAAAAAATCTATATAAACATTACTTAATAGTTACTATAATATAATATGTTTATGGCTTATATAGAGATAAATAAAGATAATTTTTATTTTAATTTAAAAGAGTTATCTAGGTGTGCAGGTGGAGTTGATGCTATTGCGATAGTATTAAAAGATAATGCTTATGGTCATGGATTAGAAATTATGGCAAAATTTTCATCTGAATTTGGGATTACAAATGCTGTAGTTAAAGATAAAAAAGAGGCATCACTTATTCAGAAATATTTTAAAAAGATACTTATTTTAAATGATAATCCTATCGTAAGTGATAAATTTTATTTTGCGATTAATGATATTAAAGATTTAAAGAATATTAAAAAAGATATAAATATAGAATTAAAGATTGATACAGGTATGCATAGAAATGGTATATCTATTAAAGAGATTGATAAAGCTTTAGATATTATAAGTGATAAAAAAATTAATTTAGTAGGGGTAATGACTCATTATAAAAGTGCAGATAAGTTAGGAAGTGACTTTTTTTGGCAACAAAAAATATTTCAAAAGGTATTATCTAAGATAAGAGATAGAGGATTTAAAAACTTTAGAGTTCATTCACATAACTCATCTGCTCTTCTTCGTATAAATAAATTTACTGAAGATATAGTTAGAGTTGGGATTTCTGCTTATGGTTATAATGAGTTAGATTCAGTTTTTAATAAGATTAAGTTAAAACCTGTCTTATCTCTATTTGCAACAAGAGTATCATCAAAACTTTTAAAAAAAGGTTCTAGGATAGGTTATGGTGGAGGCATTACTTTAAATAAAAATAATATAATTTCTACTTATGATTTAGGTTATGGTGATGGATGGTTTAGAAGTAATAAAGGCTATATGTTACCATCTGGAATTAAAATATTAGGAAAAGTATCTATGGATTTTATTAGTTTAGCTTCTATTGAGGATAATTTATGTATAATGAATAACGCACAAATTACTGCAAAATTCTTTGATACAATTAGTTATGAAATAATGACTAATTTGGATAGTAATATAAAAAGATTTATTACTTAAAAAGATATACTTATAAAAATCAAAAATAATTAAAGAAATAATATGACAACTTTAAACTTTACTATAATAGAGATAGATGAAATAGAAGATATTAAAATAAAAAATAAGATAGAAGATAATTCTATGCTTTTAATTCAACTTTTTATTGGTAATACAGATAAATTTTATATTAAGAATATTACAAAAGTATTAAATAAACTTTTTCCATCTGCTCATATTATCGGTAGCACAACAGATGGGGCAATTTCAAATGGTACTAGTGTTTTAGAACATAAAACTGTTTTGAGTTTTACTCAATTTACACAAACAAAGTTAAATTCATTTAGCTTAAATCATACAGAGATTGAAGATAATTATAAAATAGGTACAGAGATAGCTAATTATTTTAAAAATGATAATCCTAAAGTCATTATACTTTTTGCAGATGCATTTAATACAAATGGTGAACTTTTAATTAGAGGGATATCAGATATATTAGAAGATACTCTAATATCTGGTGGATTAGCTGGAAAATATAATGATTTAACTGATAATACCACTTTTGTTATTAGTAACTCTAGGGTTAGTAGTTGTGGAGTTGTTGCAGTTGCATTAATTAATCCAAATTTATATGCAAAACATGATTTTTCTTTTGACTGGACACCTATTGGAATCAAAAAAAAGATCACTTCTGCAAAAAATAATCGTGTATATACAATTGATAATATGAAAGCTACAGATTTCTATAATAAATATTTAGGTGAAAGTGTTTCTAAAAGTTTGCCAAATACAGGGATAGATTTTCCTTTAATAGTAGAAAGAGAAGGTATAAAGATAGGAAGAGCTGTTTTACAAAAATTTGATGATGGCTCTTTAGGATTTGGAGGAAATATTTATGAAGGTGAGATGGTTCGTTTTGGTATAGGAAATATAGATACTATTCTTAAAAATATTTCTAATTATGCAGAAGATTTAAGTTTTGATAATTGTCAATCTATTTTTATATATTCATGTACGGCAAGAAGACATTTTTTAGCTAATAATATAAATACAGAACTTATGAATTTAGAAGATATTGCACCTACCACTGGTTTCTTTACTTTTGGAGAATTTTATACTAAAAATATATTAAATCAAACAAGTACATATCTTATCCTATCTGAATCAATAAAGGATTCAATTATAGAGTTAAAATTAAAGCCTCATAAGTTTTTTAAAGAAGATAATAGTACTATAAAAGTTCTACTTCACTTAACAAATGAAGTTAGTGCAGAATTTAATAAGTTAAACTCAACTCTTCAAGCAAAGGTGGAAGAGCAAACAGAATCTATCTATAAACAGATATATTATGAAAAAAGAACAAGTTTGCCAAATAGAACAAAATTACTTAAAGATCTTGAAGAGTATAGAGATAAATATTTAATTATATTTGATGTTGATAAATTCTCTCGTGTTAATTATTTTTATGGTTTTAGAGCAGGAGATTTATTAATTGATAATTTAAAAGATTATTTACAGAAGAATATCAATGATATAGGAATTTTATATAAACTTCCTTCAGATGAATTTGCTTCTATTATTACAGATAGCAGGATTGATATGAAAGAATTAGTTGATAGAATAAGTATTGATTTAAAAGTGATGCTATTTGAATATAAAGATATAGAGATACCTTATACTGTTACTATGGGAGTATCTAAAATAATTGGTGATGGAATATCTATGAGATATGCTGATATATGTATTAATAATGCAAGACTTATTTATAAACCTTATATCTTTTATCGAGATATAGAAAAACAAAATAAACAGATAATAAAAAATACAACAAAATTGGCACTGAATGTTAGAAATGCAATTATTAATAATCAATTATGTATGCACTACCAACCAATTTATAATATAAAAAGTAATACTATTAATAGTTATGAAGCATTGGCAAGGTTATGTATATCAAAAGATGAGGTTGATATGTTAATGCCTGATATATTTTTACCAATTCTTCCTGATATTCATCTTTCTAATGATTTTGTTAAAATGGTAATAGAATCTACATTTGAAAAGTTTTCTAAAAATAGTATGAGATTTTCTATTAATATGACAATTAATGATATTTTAGATGATGAGATAAATGATTTTTTATCTTTACAATTAGATAAATATCAAGTACATAAACAACTAACTATTGAGATATTAGAGACTATTGAGATAGTAGAGTCAAAAGAGATTACAAATTTTATAAATAAAGTAAAAAAGATGGGTATTAAAATATCTATTGATGACTTTGGGAGCGGATTTGCAAACTTTGAATATCTAACAAAAATTAATGCAGATACTCTAAAAATTGATGGTTCTCTTGTTAAACATTTAGATACCGATAAAAATTCAAGAATTATAGTTGAAACAATTGTATCTTTTGCTAATAAACTTGGTATTAAAACTGTTGCAGAATATGTACACTCTAAAGAGATATTAGATATTATCACAGAGATTGGAGTCGATTATGCACAAGGGTTTTATCTAGGTAGACCACAAAAAGAGTTACTATCTTGACTTATCCCTATTTTAATGCTATACTATGATTCTTCAATTTTGGGGATGACTAGGTTTCGACTGGAGTAGTCGGGGCTATGTGCATGTCGGACTGAGCAATTCCGTTACGCGGCTCAACGCATTTTAAACGCAAACAATACAGATTACCGTCCAGCTTACGCAGTAGCGTAAGTTTTAACCCCGATTCGTCGGAGGACTGCCTCGCTAGGGAGTGTCATCTTAACTAGATTCCATTAAGTTGGAGGTGCTTTGCACTTGAGGTATCACATCTGATGACTATATTTAATTGTTGTCTAGCTTTTAAATGAATCTTAGACTCGTCTTGTAAAGTTTTGGGTGTGGTACAAAACAGGATTAAATCTAACAACACCATCTAAACATGTAGAGTCATAGTTCTATCTATTTTAGGACAGGGGTTCGATTCCCCTCATCTCCACCAATTATATTAATGAAAATCTATTAAACCCCTTTAATCTCTCTAAAACAAATATAACTATATAATATACTCTAAAAAAGAGTATAAAAATAATCTAATTCGCTTTAGCTTTTTGAATATATTTTCTGTGTTCTTTATATGTTTTTGAAAAGTCATGAGTATTAGTTGAGTTTTTCATAAAATATAGATAATTCGTGGAGGCTGGGTTAAATGTAGCTTTAATTGAGGCAGTTGATACATTACATACTGGATAATCGGGCAAACCTTTAAATTTATATGTATTAAATTTTGTCATATCTGTTTTGATTCTTTTTGGCGTAATTTTAATATGTGAATACTTTCCATAATTTAAGCTACCATCCATCTGTAATCGCATATTTTTGGCAATTCTATTATAAATTACGGATGCTATTATAGGCATCTCTTTATTGTTCGCTGCCTCTTTTTGTATAATTGATGCAATTGTCAATACTTTATTAAACTCTTTTTGATCAAATTTTTTATCTTTTGCTAACTTTTTATATAGTTTTTTATATCTTTTATTAGATTCTCTTGTTAAAAATTCTATTAAATTTTTCTCTTTAATACCTTTTGGGATATGATAGGTATCTGCAAATATTCCAGCTTCTTTAAATAGTGCTGTTTTATTATATTCATCAAAAAGTTTATCACTATCAAGTTTGAGTTGCAAGGCAATCTCATTTAAAAAAATATAAGTTGTTTCTCCAGGAATAAGTGTTATCTTTGATATAGAAAATTTTGATTTTGTTAGATTTATTAAGAAATCTATACGGTTCATTTTTGTTGATTTCATATCAATCCAACCTGTTTTTGGTTCCCCAATTAAGACCAATAAATATCTATCAATAATAGTTAAACTGTGTCCCTTTTTGGTTAAATATGATATAATTTTAGTAACTGAGCCATTTGGTATGTGAAGTGTTTTCTGGGTATAAACGGGAATATTTATATAGAATAGGAATGATATGATAATAATAAGAAAGATATTAACCATCCATGCGATTATACGAAATATTATACTTTTTATCATTGCTATCTCTCTTACTATTATTGTTTTACTACAAGAGGGAATACATATAAAACATCTAAAATTACCTCAAGTGAATATAGAGGGATTATATCTAAAATTAAATAAAAAACTTATAGTCAAAGTATCAAAATTAGATATTGCCAAAAATAAGGGTGCTGTAAAAGTTACTGATATTGATAAAATTATTGATAGAACAAAAAAAGTATTAACTTATTTTGAAGATATTACAATTGAAGAGTTAAAATTTAAAGACAATAAGTATGCTCTATATTTTGCAGATGATATATTGTATATTACAAATAATGACTATGAGATAGTATTGACTTTTAAAAGACAAGATAGAAAAATAAAAGCCAATATTCCTCTCTTCTATATTAAAAAACAGAATATATCGTTAGTTGGTGATATAGAATATGATATTATAAATAATAATATTGCTATTGATGGTGAATTTAATGCTTATAATATAGATGGTAATTTTAGTGCATTCAAAATATCAAATAGAATAGATATAAATCTAGATAGTAAAATAATAGATTCTATTGAAGAGATTATTAAAAGTTTGAATCTTAATGATAAACTAAATAGTTGGATAATTGATAGAGTAAAAACAGAGAGTTATCAGATTAAAAATTTTTATATTGCTGGAGATATAATAGATGGTAAATTTAAGATAGATTTAGATTCTCTCTATGCTGAAATTCATGGAGAAGATGTAACTGTTAATTTTAAAAAGGGGATTTCTCCAGTTATTGGAACATCATTAGATGTTATATTTAAAAATGGCGATTTAATTTTTAAGATAAAAAATCCTAAATATAGGGATACTAATATAAATAAATCAGATGTAGTAATTAAAAATCTAACAAATAAAAAAGAAGATCCTATCTTAAATATTAAATTATATCTTAATACTATGTTTGATAAAAATATTCATAAAATAATTAATGCCTATAAAATAAAAATTCCAATATATCAAACAAATGGTAATACAGAAGCACTTATTAATTTAAATGTTAATCTAAAAAAGAAAAAAGTGAAATTTATTGGAGATTTTAATTTAACAAAAGCTAAAATAAAGGTAGCAAAAGTACCTCTTTTTATAAAAAATGCTTTTATCAAGTATGATAACTATAAAGTATATATAAAAGATACAGAGATAAAAGACAAGTGGTATAATTCTTTAGTTAATGGTATAGTAGATATTAAAAATAAAAAAGTAAATCTTAATCTTGATATAAAAAAACTAAATATAAGTAGTTCAAAAGAAAAAATAATATATGCTACAAATCTTAAAACACCTCTTTTGATAGATTATTCAAAACCAAATATATTATTTAAAATTTCAAAATTAAAAGCAAATTTTATAGCACAAAAGAACAAATTTATTATGAAGTTTAAAGATATTAATAAAATTAAAAAATATATTTTGAATATTCCTATAGATATAGATGGTGGAGAGATAAAGATAACTACAAAAAAATTTATAAATTATGATTTAGATGGTAAAGTAAAATGGAATGATTGTTTTTTATATGATAGTAGTCAAACTTGTCAAACTATAATACCCATTAAAGGTAAGATTCAATCTGATAATCTGTTTTTGACTATTTTTGATAAAAAAATTCAATATAAATCAAAGAAGTCAGAGATAAAAATAGATAATATGAATTTAGATTTAGATAAACTGATAAATAAAATTGATATAAAAAATAAAAGTAATAATCAAAAGAATAATGTAGATACAAGTGTTTCAATACTAGGTTGGAATAGTCATATTAGATATAAAGAGTTTAAACTTATTACAGATAGCTATAAAGTAAATTTACAGAAAGATACTATTTTATTTGAGGGAAAGATAGATAATGATATAGTATATTTAAAAAAAGAGAAAAATTATTTAACAATAAAAGCAATCAAAATCAAAGATAAGACACTTCATCCTCTTATTAATTTTAAAGCACTTCAAAATGGTATATATTCACTAGAACAAAATGGTACTGTTGGAGGGAAGATGAGAGGTAAAATTATTTTAGAGGGTGGATTAATTAAAAAATTTAAGGCATATAATAATGTTGTAGCATTTATAAATACTCTACCTGCTTTGATAACTTTTAGTAATCCAGGTTTTAGTAATAAGGGTTTTAAGATTAAAAGAGGTGAAATAGATTATGAGATAGATAATGGAAAGATAAAGTTTACTAAAATATTTATTGTTGGGAAATCATCCACAATATTAGGAGCAGGTGAAATTGATATTAAAAATGGTACTATAAATATGGATATAGTGATTCAAACAGCCAGAGAGATTGGTAAGGTTATTGGTAATATACCAATAATAGGTTATATATTAATGGGAGATAATAAAAGCATAGCTGTGGGATTAACTATAACAGGTTCATTAGATAATCCAAAAGTTGATACACATACTATAGAAGATATGGTGACAATGCCATTTAAAATGATTGAAAGACTACTTAAAGCACCAAAATATCTTATTAAATAAGAGGGTTAAAAATTACTTATCCATTTTCTTTAATTCTCTCTTCTTTTTTACCTCTTTAATCCATTTTTTAAACTTTCTTCTTTGTAAAACTAATTTAATCCATTTAGTATTTGTCTTTTTTCTATTTAATTTTCTTTTTTCTCTAACTGATGCTATCCAAGTTCTAAATTTTTTATCTTCTGATAAAGATTTTATCCACTTTATATTTGATGCCTTTAATTTTTTCTCTCTTACAACCTCATTAATCCATGAGTAATTTATAAAATAATAGACTGTAGTTGAAATCATTACACTATAAAATAAAGCACCTAAATATAGTGGTAATATAATCTCATCTATATGATTTTCAAACCAATCTAGTGTTAATTTAATATCAGAAATACCATCTGCAGATAGAAAAAAGTTACCTGTTATATACTCTATATAGTATATAACAGGCATTGTTAGAGGATTACTTAACCATACCATAGCTATAGCAATGGGTATATTAAATTTTAAAAATGGTGTTAAAGCAAGAACTGCTAACATCTGAAAAGGCATAGGAATGAAAGCTATAAATATTCCAACATATAAACCTAAAGATATAGACTTTCTATTGACTGATAAGAATTCTCTAGGTATTTTATATTTTTTTATAAAACTATCTATACTTTTGCTTCTTGTTTTGTGTTTAAATATATGTTTCAATTATTAGTCCGCCATTTAGATTCAATTAAAAACATTATATTACCATAGTTTAGCTATATTTTAATTATAATTTATCTTTTTATATTGTAATTATATCAACTTAATATAGATTAATAATTTTTCTTTATAATTTAAGCTTTTCTTGGAATTAATTTATTATATGAGGGATTTGATATAAATTAAATGAACTTTTAAAATTTTAGAGATAAAATAGCATTAGTAAAAAAATTCTATAAATGGAGTCTAAATAGATGAAGATTATATATACTGATGCATTAATTGTTGGAGGTGGACTAGCAGGGCTTAGAACTGCAATTGCCACAAAAAATAAAGGTTTGGATACAATTGTTTTAAGTATGGTTCCTGTTAAACGCTCTCATTCGGCAGCTGCTCAAGGTGGAATGCAAAGTAGTTTGGGGAATAGTATTATGGGTAGTGGAGATAATGAAGATGTCCATTTTGAAGATACTGTAAAGGGTAGTGATTGGGGTTGTGACCAAGAAGTAGCAAGAATGTTTGTAACAACCGCTCCAAAAGCTATCAGGGAGTTAGCTAGTTGGGGTGTGCCATGGAGTAGAATCTCTGCTGGAGATAGAGAAGTTGTTATGAATGGTGAAAAAACTACCATTAAAGAGAGTAAAGATTCTCATGGGTTGATTAATGCAAGAGATTTTGGTGGAACAAAAAAATGGAGAACCTGTTTTACTGCTGATGCCACTGGTCATACAATGCTTTATGCTGTGGCAAATGAGGCACTTAAAAGAAAGGTTATAATTCATGATAAAAAAGAGGTTATATCTATAATTCATGAAAATAACCGATGTTTTGGTGTGATCGTGCGAGATTTAATTGATGGTGAACTTATCGCTTATGTTGCAAAAGGGACAATGATTGCAACGGGTGGATATGGTAGAATTTATAAACAATCAACGAATGCTACAATATGTAAAGGTATTGGAATAGCAGTGGCTCTTGAAACAGGTATTGCGTCGTTAGGAAATATGGAAGCTGTTCAGTTTCATCCAACTCCTATTGTACCATCAGGGATTCTTTTAACTGAGGGTTGTAGAGGCGATGGTGGAATTTTAAGAGATAAAGATGGATATAGATTTATGCCAGATTATGAACCAGAAAAGAAAGAGTTAGCTTCCCGTGATGTTGTTAGCAGACGAATGATAGAACATATTAGAGCAGGAAAAGGTGTATCATCTGTTTATGGCGATCATCTATGGCTTGATATTTCACTTCTTGGGCGAGAGCATATTGAAAAAAATTTAAGAGATGTTCAAGATATAAGTAAAACATTTAATGGGATTGACCCAGCTGATGAAGGTGAAAAAGGTTGGATGCCAGTTTTACCAATGCAACATTATTCAATGGGTGGAATTAGAACCAAACAAAATGGGGAAAGTACCACAATGAAAGGACTTTTTTGTGCTGGAGAAGCCTCTTGTTGGGATTTGCACGGCTTTAACCGTTTAGGTGGAAACTCTGTGAGTGAAGCTGTTGTATCAGGGATGATAGTTGGAGAGTATTTTTCAGATTTTTGTAATGATGCTCATCTGGATATGAATACCTTAACTATTGAAAATTTTTTAAAACAACAATCAGATTATCTTGATGAGATATTATCTTATGATGGAGATAAGAATATTTTTGATATTAAAGATGAGATGAGAAATATTATGCAAGATGATGTTGGAATATTTAGAAATCATGATGGTCTAACTCGTGCAGTTACAAGATTAGAAGAGCTTTTAAAGGATACAAAAAAGATAAATATAGCCACAAAATTTAGAGGTAATAATCCAGAACTAAATGAGGCATATAGAGTTCCTAAGATGATAAAATTAGCTCTTTGTGTAGCAAAAGGTGCATTAGAAAGAACAGAGAGTAGAGGAGCTCATTATAGAGAAGATTTTGTAAAAAGAGATGATGCAAATTGGCTTAAGAGAACAATTACAACTTGGAGTAATCCAAATGATACAATGCCAACTATAACTTATGAAGATATTGATATTTCTGTAATGGAGATTGCTCCTGCATTTAGAGGTTATGGTATAAAGGGTTCATTAATAGAAAATCCAAGTAGTTTAATTAGAGAAGAGAAGATCAAAGAGATAAAAGAGAAAATGAAAAATAGTGATAGATTTGAAATTCAAGATACATTGATGAAGTTTGAACTACCTCTAAATTATAAAGATAAAAATCAAAGAGTAGGGGTAGATTATGACTAGTAGAGATTTTACAGAGGGAAGAGAGATAACAATTACAATCTTTAAATATAATCCAAATGATAAAAATTCAAAACCGATATATCAGGATTATAAGCTTATTGAAACTCCTGGAATGACACTATATATTGCTCTTACAAAAATAGCTTCAACAATGGATCATGATGTAAGTTTTGACTTTGTATGTCGCGCTGGAATCTGTGGAAGTTGTTCTATGGTTGTAAATGGCAAACCAAGACTTGCGTGTAAAACTCTTACAAGTGAATTTAAAGATGGAAAAATTACACTTTTACCACTTCCAACATTTAAACATATTAAAGATTTATCCATTGATACTGGAAACTGGATGAATGCTATGAGTGTTAAGGTTGAAAGTTGGATTGTGAATAAAGAGCAAACTGATATTAGTAAACTAGAAAAAGTAGTTGAACCAAAGATTGCAGATGATGTTTTTGAGCTTGATAGATGTATTGAGTGTGGAATATGTTTGGCAAGTTGTAGTACAAAAATTATAAATGATGATTTTATTGGAGCAGTTGGTTTAAATAGAACAGCTAGATTTGCAATTGACCCTCATGATGAAAGAAGTGATGAAGATTTTTATGAATTAATTGGTGATGATGATGGAGTATTTGGATGTATGAGTTTAATGGGATGTGAAGATCATTGCCCAAAAAAGTTACCACTACAAACTAAGATAGCATATATGAGAAGAAAAATGGTAAAAGTATAACTATTATTATAATAATTATTATGATATAATAAATAAAATCAATAAATAAGGTAGAAAATTATGAAAAAATATGTTTTGGCATTAACCATGGGAAGTTTGTTTATCTCTAATCTTAATGCATTAGATGTTAGAGTTGGAAAAGGTGATTTTGAGTGGAAAGTTGGAATGTCAAGTTTATTTGATACTTCTATTGAGCTTGATATTGATGTGATTACTCTTAACGAGCAACATATGAATTTTGAAGATTCAAGATATTATCTATTTGGAAATTTAGATATTTATAGTTCTGATACTGTGGATAAAGCTACAGATATAATTGACAATGTAATGTTATCAAAAATGCCAAATACACCGATTAGTAATATCTTAGGTGTCAATAATACAAGTCCAAATGATGTTTTGGGTAATTTTGTGCCTGTTGCTAGTAGCTATGAGATAAGTGGTATAGATTTTAATATTGGTTTAGGTTATGATATTATGAAGAGTGATGATGGATATATAGGAATGGGTCTTATGGCAGGTGTATCAACACCTTTTTTAGAGATGGAAAATCCTATTGATGCTATGGCATTTACATATGCATTCTTAAAAGATACTGATACTGATGTTATGACATATAAAGCTGGTATATCATTGCAAGCTGGTTATAACTTTGGAGAAAATGTATCTATATATTCAACATTTATATATGCTTATCAAACAGGTGATATAGAAAACTCTATTGTAGATTCTTCTATGGATGTAGATGGAAATTATCGAGCTCTTGATATTGGTCTGGAACTTCGCCCAAGTAGCGATTCAAGCTGGTCAGACTTATATGCTACTATAGGATATACTTCAAAAGCTTGGGATGTAGATACAATAGAAGCTACTGTTGCAGGAATTGATACTCCAAATATCGCTTCTGTATTTAGAAATGACCTTTCAACAGATTATGCATATTTTGGTATAGGTTATAGATTTTAATTAGAAAAATATTATGAATTTTAGGCAGAGTAGAAAAAATCTACTCTGTCACAGAATTACTTTGCAGCAGGTACAGCAGCTTCTGTTGTGTTTGCGTCAGCAGGTGTTTCTGTAGGTGCAGCAGCTTCTGAAGCAAATGCAAATGTAGCAACAAAAAGTGCAACGAATACGATAGCTTTTTTCATAATAATCTCCTTTATAAAATATAAAAAAAATTATACTCTAAAAATTATAAGATAATAATTAAATATTTTATATTACAAGTTGTTTTAAAATAATTTTATCATCAGAAATATCTAAATCACCATTAGAATATCTTTTATCATAACTTATTAGAAAGATTTCATCACCTGATTTTAAGTAATTATTTTCTCCAAATTCAGCATAAGCGGTTGCTCCAATAGAGATAAGTGCATGAGTTGGATAGTCGCAATCTTTTAAGTGCATAGATATATTTTCTAATACACCTTTATCAAGTTGGTTATTCATCTTATCAATCAACCAATTTTTAAGCTTAGAATAAAAGTAACTATATCCTAATAATGGTGCATCTACTCCATATGGATAAAGTTTATTATCTCTTTTTAGAAAAGAACAAATATGATAGTTATCCATTATTCCACCCTCTTCAAACTTATCTATATCTATCCATTGAGTTGAAATTCCTTTTGAATTTTTGCCCCAATTCTTTTTTTCAGATATTTTTTTAGCACCATCTTTTCTAATTGTACAATCATTAAATGTTGTAAATCTTTTTGCTATAAGCTCTAAAACAGTTTTATCCTCTTTATATATTATCTCAAAATCTATAATAATCTCTGGTTCAACTTGAGCATTTGCCTCATATTTAGGTAGATTTAACTCATCCATTCCTATTGGATATATTGATAAAAATGAATCTCCCTTTGGAAGATAAAAAGGAAAAATACCTTTTGGTGCATTAATCTCATCTGTTATCACATCTTTAAAATCTTCAAGTTCTCCAGCTTGTTCTAAATGGTATGCAAAATTTCCTGCCACACCTAAACAAATTTTATTTTCTAATTCCATTATTTTTCCTAATTAATTTAAAATTTTTATCACTACAAAGATAACAGTATATCAATAATTTACACAAATTCTATTTAAGAAGTTATCTGTGATAAATCTATACACATTTTCTAATAGTAATTACTTTTCCAAGAACTCTAATATCTCTTTTTATAAAAAATATCAGCAGAACTTGATTCTTGATTAACTGTAAAATCTGCTTCTATACTATCAGAATAATCATATCTAACTTTTACACTAGATACCTCATCATTTACATATATAATAGTTATTTTTTCGCTAACCTTTTTTCCAATTTCAAATTTATTATTAGCTGATAAAATTAAGTGATCTAGTTTTATACCTATATTTGAGAGGATAGATTTTGCCATCGCTCCACCTAGCATATATGAAATATCTTCAGAATTATTAGTGTTTGCTCCTACATCAGAGTCTAATAGTATCACTGATAGAATCTCTTCTTTTGATAGATATGGTTCACTCATAAAGTTTATATTAGGTTCACTAGGTACTCCTGATATGATGATTGTGATAAGATATTTACCTTTTTTATAGTTTGCTTTAATATCTAAGATAGGTCTTGATATTTTTGATTTAAATCTAATTTTACTCTTTTGAAGTACTATTTTTTTATTTTCAAATTTGTAACTACTATTTTTTAATAGAGTAACATCTCCAAATAATTTTAATTCCTCTTTTCTCTTTTTTAATATTTTTAAATCTAATGAAGTTTTGACTTTTATATCAGCTGTTTTATATAATAAAGGTTTGCTAGATGAGAGTTTTATATCAAGTTTTAAACTTTGCATAAATTTATTGTCTTCTTTTTTCTTTTTTCTGTTTATAAATATAATATCATCATCTGTAGCAAACGATTTTTGTTCTATATCATAAAATACTCTTCCACCATTAATAGCCACTAAACCTTTAATGAAATTACTATTTTTATTTAATATTGCATCAATATCAATTTTAAGATTAGAGTCTATAAATTTATTTTTTAGAGTAAAGTTTTTGGCATCAATTTTTAAATTACCTTTTTTACCTTTTATATTATAGTTACCTTTAATTGTTAGTTCATCATTTATCCAAAATTGGTTTAATGTGATTAAATTAAAATTATCTTGAAACTTTATATTAGATTCTTTTGTAGAAAATATTTTATTATTATCGTAAGTTAATTTATAATTATTTAAGTTTAGCTTATTTTGATTTAACTTAAGATTCATTGCTATATCACTTATTATCGTTTTATCTTTTTTATTAGTAATTGTTATAGATTTTGAGTTTAAAGATAGTGATATATCTTTTAATTTATAAATTGTACTCTTTAGATTTATGTTACCACTTATATTTGGTGTATCTATTTTATATATAGAATTAACCGTTTTCAAAAGTTTTTCTATAGATGTAATATCCGCTTTTATATCTACTTTATTATCTATTTTTCCATTAATAGATATTTTATTATTAGCTATATTGACTTTACTATCTATTGTGGCTTTATCTATATTATATTTCAAATTTATATTAATAGGTTTGTCTATAACATCTGTTTTTAACTTTAATATATTTTTAATTATAGAGCCATTTATAGATAAATTAGCGATGTTTGTTTCTATTGTTGAATTAATGTTTTTTATTGAAATATTATTATCTTTTATTAATAGATTTGCAATTTTAAACTCTACTTTTTTAAACTTTATCTCATTTCTTTTAAATTTATAAATGGTTATATCAAAATTATTTAAACTAATTGATATTGGTAAGCTATTGTTTTCTTGTTCTTTAATCTCCTCTTTTTGAATCTTATTTGATGAAAACTCTTTAATAGTAAAAAGTAAATTATCAAGATTAAGGGTATCTATTGATATATTTGTAATATTTAGATTTCTATTAAAAAGTGATATGGGATTGTATGAAAATAGAATATTTTTTGCTAACTCTTTATTTTTGTATCTTAAATTTTTGATATTTATTCCACTAAGTATATCTCCTGATATATTATCAAAACTAATATTATATTTTGGTGCTACCTCTTGTGCTACTATTTTTATGGTATAAGATGAACTAAAAATAGCTATAAGTATAGTTATGGTAAAAATTGAAAAAAATGATAATATATATTTCAAAAGGATTGCCCTATTCTAAACTGTATCCCATATTGACTAGCATCATGAATATTAAAACCAGCATCTACTTTTAGTGGTCCCATTGGAGTGAGATATCTTATCCCCGCACCAACTGTTGTAACGCAGCTTCCAGATATATCACTTTCTTTATCTGATACCATAGATATATCACTAAAAATAGCTCCTGATAGATCTCCTACAATTGGATAGTCACCCTCAAAAGATAAATTTACTGCTGATACTCCACTTAAATTAGAATCACTCGTTGAAGATAGTATTACACCCAAATCGTTATATCCGTAGGCTCTATTAGAAAATGAACCCCCTGCAAAAAACTTTTTACTATCAGGTGTTAGATTTTTCAACTCATTGATAAAACCTACTTTTGCAACAGTAGCGAGAGTCAAATCTCCAACTGTTTTTATATAACGTCCTTGAGCCATAATTTTTGTATAACTACTAGCATTATCATTATATGGCAATCCATATTCTATTAAACCAGATAAATAATATCCATTTTTTGGGTTTAGCTTTGAATCTCTTTTATCATAAATTGCTTGAAGATAAGGATATATGATAAATGAATTAATATCATTGAGTGCTTCTTTTACAAGAGTATTATCTTTTTCTAAATATAAGTCTATATTCTCTAAACCAAACCCTGTATAAAAATTAAAAGATTTATTGCTATAACCAAATTTAAATTTTTCATATAAGGTTTTTGCTTTTACATAATTATTATACTTTTCAACCTTATAACCTAAACTATTTGTAAAATCAAAATTATTTTCATAAACTTTAAAGAGTATTGGATGATAAAAAGTATTTTTTATATTGTATATATCTTTTGCTAGTTTTGCACGAAAAGATAATTTCTGAGCATCTCCCATAAAATTATCTTTCCACCATTTTAACGATGCCTTAGGTCCTAGATTTGAATCATAACCAAATCCTATTTTATAGTTTGAGGTTTTCCTTTTTTGCACAAAAAATATATCTAAAGGTACAATGTTATTTTGATTTTGATTATAATCAATAAGTATAGAAGAGAAGGCATCTAATCCATATAATTTATTATAAGACTCTTTTATCTTATCAATATTAAAATTCTCACCCTCAAAAATATTTATACGAGAAAAAACTATATCTGAATCTATATTGGTTAAACCCTCAACAGATATTTTTCCAAATTTACATATATCACCTTTGTGTAGAGTATATACTAAATCTACACTATAATTATCCAAATCTACATAAGCTTTATTATTCAGTTTATAGGCACAATATCCCTGTTTTAGCATCTCTTTTTTTATATTAGATTTAATCTCTTTAAATCTATTTACACTAAACCTCTGATTCTTTTTAAAAAACTCTACATCTAGCATTATATCTGTTGATATATTTATATTATCTACTTTAATAAATTTATTCTCTTTAATCTTAATATTTAAACTAAATTTATCTTTTTTTACAGACACCTCTGTATCATAAAAGCCTTCAGAAGCATAGAAGTTCTTAATAACTATATCTATATCTTTTATATATTTTGTTTTAATTGTTAGATTATCATCTTTATAAAATTCAAACCAAGATTTATCCTCTATACCAATCTCTTTATGAAGTTTATCATTATTTATAATCTTATTTCCATCTATAGTTACAATTATATTGGTAGCACTATTTGCTTGTAAAATAGTTAAATAACTTAAAATAATAAAAAATATAACTCTTGTTTTCATTAAAATAATCCTAGTGAATTAATATAGCTAATCAAAAAATTATACCAATAACTAATCAATCTTAAGCTTAATTTTATTTGTATATTTAGTATTTGATATAAATTTTTTCTTATACAACCACTTATAAATATCTGCCACAATTGGCCCAGCTGTGCTACCACCATGCCCACCATGTTCCACCATAGCAGTTATTATAATTTGTGGGTCATTAAAAGGTGCATAGGTTGTAATCCAAGCATGAGACTTTTGATAATACTCCATATCCTTTTCATTCATTCTATGTTTCTCACTTTGTGGAATTGATACAACTTGAGAAGTTCCTGTCTTTCCTGCAATAGCAAAGGGCATATTGCTTAAAGCCTTATATGCTGTACCTTTTTTATGATTACATACATCATACATCCCTGCTCTTATCTCTTTTAAATGAGCTGAATTAAATATCATAGGTTCTGAAATATTTAGTACTTTTTTGCCATCTACAACAGAAGCAATAGTTGGAGTTACTAGATTTGATGTAGCTATAAGTGCAGTATATCTTGCTATTTGCATAGGAGTAGAGAGAACATATCCTTGCCCAATTGATGCAATAACAGTCTCTCCCATATACCATGGTTGATCATATTTTTTCCGTTTCCACTCTTTATTTGGCATAATTCCACGATATTCTGTAGGTAAATCAATTCCTGTTTTTACACCAAATCCAAATGTTTTTAGAGATTCAGCTATACTATCAATACCGACCTCTAAACTTTTTTTATAGAAAAAAACATCACAACTCTCTCTAATAGCTTTTCGTAAAGATGTATTCCAATGTCCATAAGTATTCCAACATCTAAATTTATGATGATTTCTACCTAATTCTATATAACCTTCACACTTTTCACTTTTATCTAATGAAGTTTTATTTGATTTAGAAAATGCTAATGCCATTCCCATTTTAATTGTAGATCCTGGTGGATATGTCCCGTGAATAAATTTATTTGTAAAAGGGTGATTAAAGTTTTGTTGTAACTCTTTCCAATCTTTTACGCTAATACCACTTACAAATAAATTTGGGTTAAAACTTGGAGCTGAAACAGCTGCTAAAATCTCACCATTTGTTCTCATAACTATCACAACACCTGATACATCACCAAATCTATCATATACCATTTTTTGTAAATCTATGTCAATATTAGTAACTATATTTCTATTATCTTTTGCATCTACATTTTTTAATAGGTCAATCTCTTTATTTTTAGCAGTTACTTTAAATATTTTGTATCCTAATTCACCTTGTAGAACACTATTATAACTCTTTTCTAAACCACTTTTCCCCACTCTTCCAATAATATTTACTATATCATCTTTTTCATTATCTAAAGCATTAGACCTACCAATATAACCTACAATATGAGCCGTATATTTTCCATAAGGATAAAATCTATTTGTCTCTGCTTCTATCTTTATATTTTTATCTGAGGTAAGATATGGATAATTTGGTATCATATTATCATACTTAATAAAATCAACAACTTTAATAAATTTATGGTTATATAATGATGAGTGTTTTTTATATACTTTATGCATTACAGTTCTATTTAAATCAGGAAATATATCTATTATTCTATTAATTGTACGGTCTAATTCGCCATTTTTTTTACTTAAATGTGGAGCAATAAACAGAGAAAAACCTATTTTATTAAGGGCTAATAATCTCCCTTTTTTATCCATAATTTCACCACGAGTAGGCTTTATATACAGTTTTCTTTCTATATTTTCTTTTGCTAGTTGTTCATAATGAAAATTTGATTTAATGCTAATATGATAAACTCTTATAATAAGTATACTCCAAAATATTATAAAAATAGTAATAACTATATAATATTTTATATTTTTCATACAATAAAGACCAATATTAAATCAAATATTAAATATGCTATTAAAATTATATCAAGATCTAGCATATATGATTGAAAGACAAAACTATATAACATAAACATCTCTATATATACAAGATTAAATAAAACTATAACAATAATAGCAATACAAACTTTACAATTATTTAAAATCTTTATTTTGGGATATAAAATTATATATATAAAAATTGTAGTAAAAATACTTAAAAATAGAGGTAGGGATAGGTTTATATCAAGATTAAGCATATATATAAAAATGGCAAATATAACAATAAATTTTTTTCTCTCAAAACCCTGTATCGCAAAATATGCCATAGCTCCTAGTAAAGGGGGAGAAAAACCGTATATGGATGCGATTATTGGATAAAATATAATAAATCCCCAAATAATTAACCAAATTGTATATCTATTTATTCTATTTTGTTTTGATGCCATTATTCTTTCACTATATATATTAAAGACTTTTCATTACAGATAGGAAAATGTATACAGTTAATACAATCTGCCCAAATTTTATGTTCAGGAATAGACTCTTTCGGTATCTCTGAAAATGATAATTGTTCAAAAAATTTTGCAACATAAGTTAAAACTAAAACTTTTTTAACTCCAAGTTTTGAAGCCTCTTCTAATGCAAATTTAACAACTCTTTTTCCAATACCAAGCCCTTGATATTCTTGTTCAATTATAAGACTTCTTATCTCTGCTAGAGATGGAGAGTGAATATGTAACGCTCCATATCCTATAATCTTTTTATTATCTTTTGCCAAAATATAACTTCTTATATTTGTTGCTACTTCATCATCCTCTCTTTTTAGAATAATTCCCTCTTTTACTTTATCTTCTATCAACTTTTGCATATCGCTAATATCATTTAAGTTTGCTTTTACAAGCTCTATCAATTAATCTCTCCAAATATATGTTTAAATATCTCTTGATGAATTTGATCATAACCACTTTTCTTTAAATTTGATATTTTAATAGAGTTTGGAAACTCTTTTTTAAGTTTTACTCTCTCTTTTTGATTTAATTTATCATATTTTGTAAAAATAGTTAGATATTTTTGGTCACCTCTTATAAAGTCTGATATATAACTTTGCACATCACCATCAATCATAGCATTTGGATGTCTTGCATCTCGAATATGGATAAATACCCTAATTGATACCCTTTTTTGAATAAACTCTACTAAGTTTTTTTGCCACACCTCTTTTAGAGATTTTGAAACTCTAGCATATCCAAACCCTGGTAAATCAACAAATCTAAATTCATAATCTTTATCTTCATCAACTCTATATTTTACATCAAAAAAATTAATAAGTTGTGTTTTTCCTGGTATTGCAGAACTTTTTGCCAAATTCTTCCTAGAAGTTAATCCATTTATCGTAGAACTTTTACCAACATTAGAACGACCTAAAAAAACAACCTCACTAACTGTGTCTTCTAATGAATCATTAATACTTTGAGCTGATTTTATAAAATTTGCCTCTATTAATCTTGGTTTATTAATCTTCTTTTTATTCTCTATTATCTCTTTTTGCATCAATCTTCCATTTCAAATATAAATTTACTTGGTTTATCTTTTTTACTATTTACTCTTGTATTACCTGTTGAGATATTTAATATGATTTTATCACCATAAAGGTCTCTTTTAAAGCTTAAATCTTTTACAATTGCATTACCCAAAAGTATATACTTTGTAGTTTTTACAATATACTCTACGCTATCTGCACTACCTTTATAGTGAGTTTTATCTTTAAATATATTAAACTTTACATCTCCACTAGCCTCATATTTTGCTGTTTCATTATTTTCATTAAAATATACAACTAAAAGATTAGCAAATAATCTATCTTTCTCTTTTTTTATCTTAACATTATCTATGAAATATAATTTATTAGAGCTGTTATCTGCAAAAAAACTATCAGAAGTTATTTCTACACTAGAGGCAAAAAGGTTTGAGTAAAATATAAGTGATATTAATATGATATTTTTCAAATTTTATAAACCTAATTTTTTAATAAAATTATACCATTATTTTATTTAGTAGAGACTTTAAGATATCCTAATCCTACCATCTGTTCTACCATTTTTTTAAATGTTGGTACTGCTGATTCTGATGCAAAATATTTATAAGGTTTTTTTGCATCAATTACTAAGACACCAATAGTATATTTTTTCCCATTATTATCATTCGCAAAACCGAAAAAACTACTATTATATTTTTTTACATAAACACCTTTTTCTGATATATATGCTGTTCCTGTTTTCCCACCAATCTCTAAACCTTTATATTGTGCTTTAACACCTGTACCTTTTTTTACAACCATTTTTAATATCTTGTTGATAGCCTTTGCACTTTTCTTTGATGTAGTTTGTAAATTTTCTACTGAGGATTCTAATTTATAATATTCATTAGTTTGATTATCTTTCATATAGTCAATAATTTGAGGCGTCATTGCAAGACCATCATTATTAAATGAACCATAAGCTTTTAAAATTTGCATAAATGTTGTATGCATACCATATCCATAAGAGCTATTTGCACGGTGTAATTTATGATTTAATTTATAAACACTTTTAATCCTTCCTGATAACTCTCTCGATAAATCAATACCTGTTTTTTGACCAAGTCCAAATTTTCTAAGCCCTTCATAAAATTCTCCACCTGTAATTCTCCATGAAATCTGAGATATACCAACGTTAGAAGAGTGAACTATAATCCCTGTGGCACTTAATGATTTAAACTTCTCATCATCTCTTATTACATATCTTTTACCAATTCTAAGCTTTCCATTATATGTCTGAAACCATGTGTTTGGTTTTACCTTTCCTTTATCCATAACAATTGCCAAAGTTATTGGTTTTAAAACAGAACCAGGTTCATATAGATACTCTGTAAATTTTGGATTAAGTGCATATATTTTATCTTGTGTAATCTTATTCGGGTTAAACCTTTCACTACTAGCTAAAGATAATATCTTCCCTGTTTTACTCTCCATCACAGATGCTATTATCTCATCAGCATCAATAGATTTTTTCATATTATCAAGTACTCTTTCAATCCTGGCCTGAAGACCTAAAGATATATTTAAATAAAGATCCAATCCATTTACTAGTTCTTTTTTCTTGCTATAGTCTCCATAAGATATATATCCTGCTACATCTCTTTTACCTATCAAGTAACCATCTCTTTTTGATTTTAAAAAATCATTATAATATCTTTCTAATCCTTTCATACCTTGTAGTCTTGCATATTTACTATGGTCATCTTTACGAGTATATCCCAAAGTTGGAGCTAATATATCATTAAGAGGGAAATCTCTTGCCTCTCCATTTTCAATAATATCTAATCCATACATTATATTTACACCTTTTGAGTTTTTAATTGAACGAAAAACTTTAAGCCGTCTTAATTTATATGCTAATGATTTAAGGTGTATAGCTCTTCTCGCACTAATATTATGGCTTATCGTTACTCTTCCAGGTAGCAGTTTCCCATTCTTATCAAAAAGTTCACCTTTAATTATATCTCTATCTATTTTACTATAAATACTAAAAAGTTCTATAAAAAGATCTAATTTATCAGGATATATACTAGATGTATTAATTGTGGCTTTGTATATTTTTTTACTATAACTTAAAGTATAATTATCTGCTGATATAATGCTACCTCTTTTTGCTCTCTCTTTTATTTGTGAAGTTGATGGTGGAAGATTTCTATCTTCTGAAATAATATTATAGACTCTATTTAAAAATATACCCATCGCCAATGCTATTATAATAAAAAGTAATAATAATTTGCTACTTCTAATATCTTTTGATTGATTTTTTTTATATTTATTCATATTAACCTTTATATTTTATAATTTTATATGATTTTATCTTTAGTTTTAGTATGAATTTAGATATTATATTAAATAAGTTTAAAAAGAAAGATTTATATGGTAGATAAAACACTATTATTCTCTATTATGTTTTTACTCGGAGTCTCTCTTGTTATGAGTTATTCTCTTACAACATACACCGTAATACATTATGGATATTCAGACACTCATTTTTTCATTAGACAGCTTTTTGCCGTTTCTATCGGTTTTATTCTAATGATTACTCTTAGCTGGATTGACCCAGACAAATGGTTTAATAGAATCGGGCTTACCACATTTATACTATTCTTATTACTTTTAATAGTTATGCAATTTTTACCAAGTAATTATGTAAATGTAATTAGTGGAGCAAAAAGGTGGATAAAGTTAGGCTCCTTATCCATCGCTCCTGTTGAATTTTTTAAAGTAGGATTTGTCTTTTTTTTAGCATGGAGTTTTTCCAGAAAACTAATTGATAGAAAAGGGATGAGCTTTAAAGAAGAGATAAAAGTATTTTTCCCATATATTATGGTATTTTTTGTAGCTGTTATATTAATTGCAGTATTGCAAAAAGATTTAGGGCAGGTTGTTGTATTAGGTGGAACTTTAGCTATACTATTTTTATTTGTAGGAAGTAGCTTTAAGTTTTTTCTATCGTTGATGGCAAGTGCTATGGTTAGTGTTGCTATACTTATAATGATGGCACCACACAGAATAGCAAGAATATCAAGTTGGTGGTCTACGGTTCAAGGGACAATATTAAATATAATACCATTTGAAGTGGTTCAAGAGTTAAAAGTTGAAGTAGCAAGAGAACCTTATCAAATATCAAACTCATTCAATGCAATGCATAATGGTGGTATGTGGGGTCAAGGATTGAGTACTGGACAGTTTGAACTTGGTTATTTAAGTGAAGTTCACACAGATTTTGTTTTAGCAGGAATTACAGAAGAGTTGGGTTTTATTGGATTAGCCACCGTCTCGTTAGTACTTTTATTTGTAGTTTATAGAATATTTAAAATTGCAGCGTTAGTAAAAAATCCAACATACTATCTATTTTCTGTAGGAGTTGGATTACTTATCTCATTGTCTTTTATTATTAATAGTTTTGGAATATCTGGAATTTTTCCTGTCAAAGGGATAGCTATACCTTTTCTTAGTTATGGTGGTTCTCATATATTAGCTTCATGTTTTTCAATAGGATTAATACTAATGATTTCAAAAAAAAGAGTTATAGAGATAAAACCACAAAAAGTAGAGCAAAAAGAACAAGATAAAAAAGAAAAGGAGTAGATTTCTTTCAAAACTAGATTCTGAATTAAATTCAGAATGACAAACAACCGTCATTCCGTGCTTGATACGGAATCTAAAAATAAGTTTTGAAAATAATTAGAAAAGGAAAAGAAATGAATAATAAAAAAACTATAGTTATGACAGGTGGAGGGACAGGTGGACATTTAGTTATAATTGAAGCAATTAAAGAACATCTTCCTTATGAAGATTTAATCTATATTGGTTCAAAAAATGGTCAGGATAAAAAATGGTTTGAGAATGATGGAGACTTTAGAAATAGATATTTTTTAAATACTACAGGAGTAGTAAATAAAAATGTGTTTTCAAAGTTTATATCTCTACTTAAAATAGCACTAGCAACCAAAAAAGCTATAAAAATTTTAAAAAAAAATAATGTTGGTGTAGTTTTTTCTGTAGGGGGATACTCTTCTGCTCCAGCAGGATTTGCAGCGAAAGTTCTTAAAATTCCTCTAATAATTCATGAACAAAATGCTTTTATTGGCAGAGTAAACCAAACTCTTCTCCCCTATGCTAAATATTTTATATCTTCATATATAGAAGATTCTCCAATCAAAGCATATCCTACAAAAGATGAATTTTTTCAAAAACAAAGAACAAGAAGAGATATAAACTGTATAATATTTTTGGGTGGCTCTCAAGGTGCTTTAGCGATTAATGAGTTAGCTTTAAAAATAGCACCCCAGTTAAAAGAAAGAGATATTAAAATCATACATCAAGCTGGAGAAAATAATATAGATTTTGTAACTAAAGAGTATCAAAAACTGGGTATTGATGCTAAAGTTTTTGGTTTTACAGATAAACTATCATCTCATATGAATGAAGCTGATTTGGCAATTTCAAGGTCTGGTGCATCAACTTTATGGGAACTTGGAGCAAACGCTCTTCCTACAATATTCATTCCATATCCTCATGCTGCTGGAAATCATCAATATCATAATGCTAAATTCTTTTTAGATAAAGAGATGTCTTGGATAATGCCTCAAGATAAGATAGATATAGATAAGATTATCTCTATCTTAGATGAAGATTTATCTTATAAAAGTATTAAACTTATGGGTATAGTAGAAAAATATGCTAGTGTTAAGATTGCCGACTTATTAAAAGAAGAGAACAAAAGTTAAATTATAGGTTTTTTATGATATACTTATATCAAATAATATGAAAGGTATATCATGCTGACTAAAAAATCCATATTAATTATATCAATTTTTTCATCTTTTCTTTTTTCTAGTGATACCATTGCTTTAAATATGAATGCTGATAATGTTGAGATAGAGGGTAGTAGAGATATTACTGGTTATATATCAAGTGATGGAACTACTCACTATAACTTAGAAGCTAGTTATTTAAACAATACATATCATTATCTTTTTGGAACAGGAATTAGTGTAAATGGAGAGGTGAGCCAAATTAATGGTCTTAAGTTTGCTCTTGGAGCTAAATTTATAATGAGTGATAATAAACAAGATACTTTTTTTGCAATTCCATTAATGGCAAAAGCTATTTATAAGCTGCCAATAGATGATATCCCAACATCACATGTTTCAGCTAGATTTTTATATGCACCATCATCTTTAAGTTTTTCTGATGCTATCTCTTATAGTGAGTTTAGAATTCAAGCAGCCGTTAATGTAATTGATAATGTAAGTTTATTTTCTGGATATAGAACAATTGATACAGAATATGAAGACTATGGTAAAAGTATTGATAAATCTATGTATGGTGGAGTGGAGATGAAATTTTAGATGTCTAAAAAAGCTCTTTTTCTTGATAGAGATGGTGTAATAAATATAGATTATGGTTATATTTATAAGATAGAAGATTTTGATTTTTCTGATGGAATATTTGATATCTTACGATATTTTCAAAAGAAAGATTATTATATCTTTATTGTTACAAATCAATCAGGAATTGCAAGAGGATATTATACAATTCAAGATTATGAAACTCTAACGTTATGGATGCTCCAAAAACTACAGCAAAAAAATATTAATATAGATAAGGTAGTTTTTTGTCCATATCTAACAGGAGAGAAAAGTAATTGCAGAAAACCAAATAGAGGTATGATTGATACTATATTAAATGAATTTGATGTAGATTTAAAAAATTCTATAATGATTGGAGATAAACCAAGCGATATTGATATGGCAATTAATGTGGGAATTGAAAAGACTATCTATATCAATAAAAAATCATTAAATAGAGCCTCTTTATCTTTTAATAGTATATATGAGTATAAAAAATATCTATCTTCAAGTTAAAAATAAGATATAGTCTAATGCCAATAAATTAAGTTTTAGTAAGATTTTTTTTAATTTATTGGCGTTATAGTATATCTTAGAATATTTAGTTTGTATCTGTATTTTTAGATATCAATATAATCTATACCTAACAGTAAATGAAAACTCAATATTAGAAGAAAAAATACCTTTTGGTGGTTTTAATGGAAAGCTATTTTTAATCGCTTTTGTTATTGATTTTTTAAATACCTTTTTACCACTTAATATTTTATACGATAAAAGTTTACCTTTCCTAGATAATATAACCTTTACTTTTACACTTCCCTCTATCTCTCTTCTTTTTGCTTTTGATGGGTATGATTTGTTTTTATTAATGGCTCTTGTAATTTTACTATAATAGCTCTTTTGTTGTTGTTTTTTCTTAACATTAACTTTACTACCAATCACACCTTTTTTAGATATTGATTTATTTGTTTTAATTTGAGTTTTCTTAACTTCTCTTTTATTGCTATTTTTTACAGTTTTTCTACTCTTTTTTATAATCTTTTTCTTTATAATCTTTTTAGGTATTACTTTTCTTATCTTTTTAGGTTTGACTATAGGTTTAGGCTTAATAATAGGTTTTGGTTTTTCTATGGTTATATTTAAATCTTTTTTTATTATTGGTTTAGGTTTTATAGTAGGTTTTGGAATTGGTATAGGTGGAATTATTATCTCTGGTTCTATAATTGGTTCAGGTTTTTTTGGTTCTTCTATCTTAGGCTCTATCTTCTCTTGTTTGATTACAGTAAATTTAACACTCTCTATACTTTTTTTTGTTTTTATTTCAATTGGTTTTGGATTATTAAAATAATATAAAAAACCTGCAATAAAACCAAAGTAAATAAAAGCAGTTATAATAAAAGAGGATAGATATCTATTCATATTTTGTAACTATTCCTAAGTTTTTATATCCTTTGTCTTTTAATATATCTATAATAAATACAAAATTTTCAAACTTTGAATTTTTATCACAACTAATACTTATCGCCGTTTTTATCTTAAATTTCTCTAATTTATTTATAATATTCTCTTTGAGTACCTGTTCTTTATTAAAAAATATATCCCCATTTGATTTGATAGTAATCTCTAATGGAATCTCTTTTGTAATCTTATCAGAACTTGTAGAATCACTCAAATCAATTGGAATAACCCCACGAGCCACAAATGTGGCTGTAGTCAAAACTATTACCAAAAGCACAAGCATAATATCTATAAATGGCACAACATTCATAGAGTCAAATTTTTTAATTTGCATCAAAATTCTTTTTTTGTTCTATCTCCCAAAGAGCTATCAAAACTTCTATTTTTCGCCCTAAATGGTTATAAAACATCATAGATGGAATAGCCACCACAAGACCCATAGCAGTAGCTTTTAGAGCCAATGCCAAAGAACTCATAATGGTCTTAACATCAATCTCACCACCCATTCCCATAGTATAAAAAGTGATAATAATACCAATTACAGTCCCTAATAAACCAATATAAGGGGCATTAGAACCAAAAGAAGAGATAATAGATATATGATTTGTCGCATCAATCTCAAGCTCCTCTCTGTACTTATATTTAGAGACATCTAATCTAGCAAAAAAAATAAGCCTTTCAATATAAAACCAAATTGATAAAAAACTCATCAATCCCAAAATCCCAATAATTCCATAATCAACTATCTCTTTTATAAGTTCTATATTCATATACTATCACCTTTTTTATTGCATATCTTAATTGTATCATAAGAAACTATAATAATGATTAAAATTTTATCTTTAGTGTTCTTCTTACTTTGAAGTGGTTGAATAGAGTTATTATTGATGCTCATAATTTACTCAAACTCTATTTAAGTTATTTTTTTTCTTATAATCACTTTAAACTTAAATTATTAAAATGATATAATCCGAAATTAACAATAAAAGGCTGTCTTGTATGGAGATGAGTGAGATATTAAATCACATGATGGAACCTAGGAATTATGGGAATATGAATAATTGTGATGCAGATGGAATTGGAAAAAATCCTGAAAATTCAGAAAAAGTTGCAATATACTTAAAAGTAGAGGATAATAAAATATCTGATATAAAATTTCAAGCTATTGGATGTAGTACTACTATAGTGGCAGGGTCAATATTTACAGATTCTGTAAAAGGTCAATCATTAGAAGATGCAGATGAATTGGCAGATGAAATATTAAATATGCTAGATGGTATGAGTTCAGAAGATGCTGCTTGTTCTGAAATGGTGGCAATTGCATATAAGTCTTCGCTAGAAACATATAATTTTAGATTAGAAGATGCAAATTATCCAACAATTACTAAAATGATATCAAGTACATGTCAACCAAAAGAGATAGAAGAGGAAATATAAAAATGTTAAGTTTATCTAAAAGAGTTCATGAAGTGTGGTTAGTTACGCTTATGGCAGGGTTTATGAGTAAAAATGAGAGTAAGTTAAAACTATATGATATGTCAGATATTATATTTCGTCATTTTACTTGGATTGAAAATGATTTAATCAAGTCCAAAATTGATTATGATTATGATAGAGATATGATTCCTGTTAAAGTGGAAAAATTAAGTATTATTTTAAATGATATAAATTTAAGACTATCAACAATTGAATTAGAGCTTATTAAATTAGATGATAGAGATTTAGCAGAAAGAGTTAATAGTGATATTAAATATATGAGATTTTTACTTTCATCTTTACCAGAAGAGAGCGTAACTGCATTTAATACCCAAAGAAAGCTTGATAATATAGAGTTAAATGAAGAAGCAACAGATGCTTTAACACTATTTTTATTTGAAGAGAGTTATAAAGAGTATGAACTTATTATGATTTATAATTATCTTAAGGCAAATAGTACAGATGCTTTTTTAAATCGTATTTTTAATATTCTTATTGATGAAAGTTTCTTTCATTTAAAAAGTTTTGGTGATATGATGGCAAAGATGGGGATATTAGGAGTACCAAGAGTGATACACAAAGAGTTATATAAAGTAACTAATGTTGTTGAGTTTTTAAAAGATGGAATTAATGAAGAGCTTTTGGCGAAAGAGGAGTGTAAAAAATTGGCTGATGCAGTTTCTAACGATAGTCAGGAGTTAGCAAAGTTTTTTGACTTTATTAATTATCAAGAAAATTATCATATCGCTTTAATGAAAGAAGCATTAGAATATTATACAAAGGAAAAAAATGTCTAAATATTATACATCTCGTATGTCACAAGTTTTTGGTGGTTTTGCCAATAAAAAGTTTTCTAAATTTACACAGAAGATTATAAATAATAGTTATGTTAAGCTAATGGGGCTTGATATGAGTGAATTTAATGAACCTTCTAAATATGAGAGTTTAAATGCATTGTTTACAAGAGCGTTAAAAGAACCTAGAAAATTTGATAAATATGATGATAGTATAGTATCTCCTGTTGATGGACTTGTTACAGAATGTGGAGATATAACAGATGGTACATCTTATCAGATTAAAGGAATGGAATACAAAATAGATGAATTGTTAGGTCATAATTATAGTGAAGATATTGCTTTATTAGAAAATGGTGATTTTGTAAATTTATATTTATCTCCAAAAGATTATCACAGGTACCATATGCCAATGCCATTAAAAGTTCTAAGTACTACTCATATTCCAGGAAAGTTATACCCTGTAAATAAAAAATATTTAAATAAGAAGAAAAATTTATTTATAGAAAATGAGAGAGTTATTGTAAAAACAGTTGATTCAAAAGGTAAAATTCACTTTTTAGTTCTTGTTGGAGCATTAAATGTTGGTAAGATGGTTGTAACTTTTGAAGATAGAATTAAAACAAATATTGATACTACAAAAAGTACGCACTATACATACACAGATGATAATATTTATGATAAGAAGATGAAACTAAAAAAAGGTGATTTATTTGGTTGGTTTGAGATGGGTTCAACAATTCTTATGTTCTCTCAAAAAGATGCAGTTAAATATAATTTAGAGGTTGGAAAGAGTGTTAAGTTTGCCGATAAAATAGGTAGTGTATTATAGTAATGTCAAGACTATCTAAAGATTTATATATATTTGATATGGATGGAACATTAATTAATAGCTCTATTACTATTGCAAATGCTATCAATTTTGTAAGACAAAAAATAGATTTAGAACCTATGGATATTAATCATATCATAGAAAAAGTTAATGACCAAACCATCCATCCTGCAAGATATTTTTATGGATTAAATAAATTTGAATCTAGACATGAAAGTTGGTTTCAAGAATATTATACACAAAATCATAAAAAAGAGTTAGTCCTTTATGATGGAGTAAAAGATTTATTAATTAATTTAAAAGAAAAGGGTGCTTTATTAGCAGTTGCAACAAATGCTTATAAAAATTCTACTGTTGAATCTCTTGAATTTTTGGAAATTTATGATATTTTTGATTCTATTGCCTGTTATGATGAGGTAAAAATGGGTAAACCTCATCCTGATATGTTATATAAAATATTAGATGAGTTAGAGGTATCAAATAATAATAGTATATTTATAGGTGATGGTAGTAGAGATAAAACAGCCGCACAAAGAGCAGATATTGATTATATTATGGTAAATTGGGGTTTTTCAGACCATCAAGATGCTATATCAAGTGTAGATAAATTAAGTTATAAATTAATCTATGGATAGTTATGATTTAGATAGTCTTATTATCTGTCATAAATGCCATACGCTTCATCATACAATGGAGATAGATTATAAATCAAAAGTTTATTGTTCTAAGTGTAAAACAGTTTTATATCAAAATAATCCAAATCTTTTAAATATTATTTTATCAATAAGTATATCCACTATGATACTATTTATTATCTCTCTTTTGTTTCCAATAATAGAGATTCTAGTACTGGGTAGCAGAGAATCTTTTAGTCTACCATCTATGGTTTTGATGCTTTTAGAGAAGCAGTATTATATAGTTGGATTTATGCTCCTATTTTTATTAATAATAATTCCATTTTTATCTATATCCTTATATATATTTATATCTATATTTATAAAGTTTAAAATTTCTCCAAATATAACAAAACAACTTTTAATCTTATTATCTAATATAAAAGATTGGAATATGATAGATATATTTTTAATCAGTATTTTAGTTGCATTAGTTAAGCTATTAAGTTATTTTGAGCTGAACCTTGGTATCTCATTTTATGCTTTAATACTATTTGTTATTTTTGATTTATATTTAAATAAAAGTATAAAAATATATGATTTGTGGAGAGTATATCAAAAGAATTTTAATATAAAAAAAGAAAAAAAAGATTTTTTGGAAAATCAGCTGGTTAGATGTCATAAGTGTGAAGCAGTTAATATTGATACAGATAAAGAGATAGATTGTAGAAGATGTCATCAAAGAATATATCATTCTAAAACTAAAAGTATAAATTTTACATTAGCATATCTACTTACAGCAATGATAGCTTTTATTCCAGCTAATTTTTATCCTATGCTTATTACTTATAAATTTGGAAATCGAACTCAAAGTACTATTATAGGTGGAGCGATAGAGATGTGGGATGAGGGGTCTTATCCTATAGCATTTATTATACTTTTTGCATCTATTTTTATACCTATTATTAAATTTATACTGATACTTTTTCTTGTAATAAGCTCAAATAAAGATATTAAAAAGGTTGATAAACAAAAAATATATTATATCACAGAGATAATAGGACCTCTATCTATGATAGATGTATTTGTTGTTTCTATTCTATCATCTCTTGTTCATCTATCAACTCTTAATATAGTAGCTGGACCAGCAGCTTCGGCTTTTGCTATTATGGTTTTTTTTACATTACTTTCTGCTCTATCTTTTGATACAAGATTGATAAAACATAGATAAACTATTTAACATCTTTTATAAAGTATCAAAAGTAGTACTAGACCAGACACTCTTGATTTCAGGAATTCCGCATCAAGCACAAAATGACAGTTCTATTGTGTATAATGATGATGGATTCTCGTCACTCTAAACTTGATTTAGGGTCTTGTAAATTGTACACTATTTATAAAGGATGTCATGGTTAATACTAAACTTCTTAAAGTTATCTCTAAAGGATATTTAAGTAAAATAGGTAAAATTAATAAACATCCAAAAGGTATAAAAATATGGTAGTGTCAATCTCTCTTGAAAATTCAAAAAATATAGAATATAATATAGTTATAGATAATTTACCTTCACTAAAATTTGATACAAAAGTGGCAATTATTACAAATGATACTATTGCTCCTCTTCATCTTGACTTTTTATTAAGTAAAATTGAAGCAAATAATGTAAGTGTGGTTACAATAAAAGATGGAGAACAATATAAGAATCTTGAAACAATAGAATATATTCTAGACGAACTTTTTAAATTTAAGCTTGATAGAAAATCTATAATAATTGCTCTTGGTGGTGGTGTTATTGGTGATATGACAGGTTTTACTGCTAGTTTATATCAAAGAGGGATAGATTTTGTGCAGATTCCAACAACACTATTAAGTCAAGTTGATGCTAGTGTTGGTGGAAAAACTGGTGTAAATAATAAATATGGAAAAAATCTTGTAGGAGCTTTTTATCAACCAATTGCTGTATATATTGACCCTAAATTTTTAGAGACTTTACCTACTCGTGAGTTTTCTGCAGGGGTAGCTGAAATTATAAAAATGGCTGTGATGTTTGATAAAGATTATTTTAAATATATGCAAGAAAATAGTTTAGATAATAAAGAAAATTTAAAGATGACTATCAAAAAAAGTGTTGAACTTAAAGCAAATGTAGTTAATCAAGATGAAAAAGAAGCAGGGATAAGAGCTGTTTTAAATTATGGTCATACATTTGCTCATGTTATAGAAAATGAAACAAATTATATAAAGTATCTTCATGGTGAAGCTGTAGCAATTGGTATTATTATGGCAAATGAACTTTCTTATGAACTGGGTCTTTTAAATAGAGATGAGTTTAATGAGATAAAAGAGTTATTAGTTAGATATAATTTACCAGTTAATTATAAAATAGAAAATATAGATAGTTTTTATGAACATTTTTTCTTAGATAAAAAGAGCTTTAATAATAAGATAAAATTTATATTAGCAGATGGTATTGGATCTCATATTATTAAAAATGATATAGATGAAGATATTATTAAAAAAGTACTAAAAAGATTTGGATAAAAAGATATTATGTTAAAAAAAATTATACTACTGTTATTAATTATTAGTGTTACTTTTGCTGAAGATAATGCTACTCAAAAAAATAAAAATATAAAAGCAATGATAAAACAACGAGAGAAGATAATTCTTCAGAAGAAAAAAGAGGAATTATTAAATGAACAAATAGTCTTAAAAAAGGAGATGCATCAAGAAAATATATGGACAAAGATATATAGTAATTATAAAACATATCTTGAATTAAAAAATGAATATAAAGATATTGAACGAGATATTAAAAGATTAGAGAGCAAAAGAAGATTAACAAGTAAACAAGATAAACAATTAGATGCATTAAAAATAAAAGAGAAAACTCTTAAAGGAAAGTTGGAGCTTCTTGTAGAATATGAAGATGATCCTTTTTCTAAATTACTTAAGCATGATGAGTTTGAGGATATACCGATTATTGGAAATCCAATTGCTGTATTAGGTGCTATATCTTATCAAAAAAAACTTACTATAAATCAAGAGGAGTATAAATATAAATATGATTCTTTAACCCAGATTGTTGTAAAACTGATGGGAGAAAAAGAGATTTTAACTCAACTATCTAAAATAGATGATAATGAGATATATAAAACAGAGTTAAAAGAGATTAATAGTCAACTAGATGTTTTTAATCCATTATTAGAGATTTTTACAACAACTAAAAAAATATATGATAAAAAAATTGATGAAATTAAATTAAATTTATCAAATGAGATAAAAAGAGAGGTTCAAAAAACACTTCTTACACTTTCTATTCTTATAGCATTTATAATATTTTTGTTTATTTTAAAATTTATTACAAGAAAATATATTAAAGATGATGATAGAACATATAGAGTAAATAAAGCTCTAAATATGACTTTTATCACTATTTTACTATTAACTCTTTTATTTACATATATTGAAAATGTATCATATTTAGTTACCGTTCTAGGTTTTGCTTCTGCTGGTATTGCCATTGCCATGAAAGATTGGTTTATGAGTATTATGGGTTGGCTTGTCTTGATTATGGGTGGAAGTATGAAAATTGGCGATAGAGTAAAATTTGTACGTGGAAATATCCAATATGTAGGAGATATTGTCGATATCTCATTATTAAGGATGACTTTACAAGAGGATATAACACTTACAACATATAATATAAATAGAAGAGCTGGTAGGTTTATATTTATACCAAATAATTTTATATTTACAGATATGATTGCAAATTATTCTCATTCTAGTCTTAAAACAGTTTGGGATGGTATTGATTTTGTTGTTACATTTGATTCAGATATAAACAAGACTATCTCAATAGTCACAGAGGTAACAAAAAAATATTCTAAAGGTTATACTGATATTACAAGAAAACAGTTAAATGGTTTAAGAACAGAATATAGTTTAAAAAATACAAATGTAGAACCACGAATATTTTCATTTTTTGATACTTATGGAGTGAAAATAAGCTCTTGGTATATGACAAATTCTTATGCAACATTGAAGTTAAGAAGTACTATCTCTATGGAGATAATGGAAAGAATAAAAGATGAAAAAAATATCTCTATGGCATTTCCTACTCAAACTGTTTATATAGATAAAAATGTAAAAACTTCAAGTACTATAGATACAAAAAATAAAGAATATATAAAGGAGGAAAATATTGAATAAAGTATTTTTTAAAACTTTTGGATGCAGAACAAATCAATTTGACACTCAAATTATGATTTCTAAACTAGATGATTTTATATTATCAAATAATGAACTTACAGCAGATACAATTGTGGTGAACTCTTGTACTGTTACAAATGGTGCAGACAGTTCTGTGCGTGGATATATCAATTCTATATCAAGAAAAAATCCAAATGCAAAGATAATTTTGGCAGGTTGTGGCTCTCACTCGAAAGGTGAAACTTTATTTAAAGATAAAAAAGTATTTGGTGTTATGGGGCATTCTGAAAAAGAGAATATTAATCAAATTTTAAAAGAGCCAAAGCCTTTTTATCAAATAGGAGATTTAAATCATATTGATACTACAGTTGTAGAGCAATTTATTGGTAAAAGTAGAGCGTTTATAAAAATCCAAGAGGGTTGTGATTTTAGATGTTCATATTGTATTATCCCTTCAGTCCGAGGAGATGCGAGAAATTATTCAGAAGATAATATTTTAACTCAAATTCAAAAACTAGCTTCAAATGGTTTTGGAGAGTTTATCTTAACAGGAACAAATGTTGGAAGTTATGGTAAAAAAGATGGTTCATCTATGGCAAAACTTTTAAAAAGAATATCTAATATAAGAGGCGTAAGAAGAATTAGATTAGGTAGTATTGAACCAATACAGATAGATGATGAACTAAAAGAGCTAATGGGTGAATCTTGGATGGCAAAACATATACATATTGCACTTCAACATACAGATGATAATATGTTAAAGATTATGAATAGACGAAATAGCTTTAAAGAAGATATGGCTTTATTAGAAGATATATCAAGTAAAGGTTATGCAATAGGAACAGATTTTATTGTTGGTCACCCTGGAGAGAGTGAAAAGATTTGGCAAGAGGCAATTGTTAGAGTTAAGCAACTGCCATTAACTCATATTCATGCCTTTAGTTATTCAAAAAGAGATAACACACCGTCTGCTCTTATGAGTGATATTATTAGAGGGGATGTGGCAAAGGCTAGACATAAAGAGCTTACTAAAATTATAAAAGATAAGAATTTAGATTTTAGAAAAAGAAACAACACCAATCTTGAAGTTTTATTAGAAAGTGGTAAAGATAATATATATAGTGGACTTGATCAATATTTTAATAGAGTTAAAGTCTTATCATCTCAAGATTTATCTTCTTCTTGGGTATTATTAAATAATGTAGAGGTAAAAGATGAAGGCAATATGGCTGAGTTTTAGAGAAAAAAATATAAAAATAATCATTGTATTATCTATAATACTAATGCTTCTTTTACTATTTTCAGCTTTAAGAGACAGATCTAAAGTGATTAGCTTGACACAGGCTGATATTTTGGTTAAAAAAGATATTATAGTAAGCGTATATCAAGATAAAAATTGGTTTTATCTAAATACAAAAGAGAAACACTACAGAATACTGAAAGATGCAGTAAATAAAAAGTTTATCTATAATAGATATAAAGTTGAATTAAAATATGATAAAAAATATTTTTTTAATATTCTGCTTCTTCTTATTATCATATTTTTATTATTTAGGCTTAAAAGTGGTAAAACAAAAGAGAATACAGAGATAACCGTTGCACAAAAAGAGTTCCAAAAAGAGAATATACATTCTACTAAAAATAGTATAAAAGCGATTAAATCAGCAGTTACTTTTGATGATATAGCAGGAATGAGCGAGGTAAAAGAGGATCTTCAAGAGATAATAGAGTTTTTAAAAGAACCAAAAAAATATAAAAAATTAGATATTAGATTACCTAAGGGTGTTTTACTAATCGGTCCTCCTGGGGTAGGAAAAACATTTATAGCAAAAGCAGTGGCTGGTGAGGCATCTGTACCCTTTTTTTATCAAAGTGGAGCAACATTTGTTCATCTGTATGTGGGAACAGGCGCTGCTAGTGTTAAAGATTTGTTTGCGAAAGCAAAAAGAATGGCTCCTAGTATTATATTTATTGATGAGATTGACGCTGTAGGTAAACGCCGTGGAGAGCTTAGAAATGATGAAAGAGAGACCACTTTAAATCAACTTCTGACAGAGATGGATGGATTTGAAGATAGCTCTGGTGTGATAGTTATTGGAGCAACAAATAATGTTGATGTATTAGATGATGCACTTCTTCGCTCAGGAAGATTTGATAGAAGAGTATATATTCCTCTGCCCGATTTAGAAGATAGACAAAAAACTTTGGAGTTATATCTATCTAAAAAAAAACATACAGTTGATATAGAACAGTTGGCTATTAGTACTGTTGGATTTAATAATGCAGGACTATCAACTATCACTAATGAAGCTGCTTTATATGCATTTAAAAATGGTAGAGATAATTTAAGTGATGATGATTTTGAAGCAGTTAAAGATAAAGTTCTAAAAGGCAAAAGAAAAATTGCTAGTTTAACATATAAAGAACGAGAGATAGAGGCGATATATCAAGCCTCAAAAGCTATAGTCGCAACTTGGTATGATGTAGAGTTTCAAAAAATAGGAATTGTAACAACTATTCTTACGCAATATGATAACGAGATAATCTCTCAGAATCAGATGTTAAATAGAATTAAAATATATCTTGCAGGTTTTATTGCTATAAAAAAAGTTTATAAAGAGCAGTTTACAAATTCTGCTGATGATATAAAAATGGCAAAAAATATGATTAATAATATGTTAGATAGATACTCTATGGGTAATGATTTTAGCTCATCTGAGAGCCAAAAAGATGAAGTTTATAAATCTCTAATTCAAGAGATTGAAACACTTGTAGATAAGTTAGATATCGCGATTGATAAAGTTTCAATATATCTATTACAGTATGAAAATATAACTCAAAGTAAAACAAAAGAGATAATCCGTGAAATTTTTTAGTGGATTTTCTTTAGCAAATGAAGATAAATTATTTAAAGACTACATAATAAATAGTGATTTTAGTGTTGTGGGATTTAGCTATGGTGCGATTAAAGCCTTTGAATATGCCTATAATACCAGAGATAGAGTGGATAGATTGATTCTCTTATCTCCTGCATTTTTTCAAAATCAACCAAAAAATTATGCAAGAAGACAATTAAGATACTTTCAAAATTCACCACAAGAATACACTAAACAATTTCTTTTAAATGTAGCCTATCCAAATAATATAAATCTTAATCAATATCTAAAAGAAGGCTCGGTGGATGAACTTAAAGAGCTTTTAGAGTATCAATGGGATAAAGATAGAATTAAAACTTTACAAGAAAAAGGTATAATAATTGAAATTTTTTTAGGTAGTGATGATAAAATTATAGATACAAAAAGTATATTCAATTTTTTTTCAAAAATTATCACAACATATATGATAAAAAATACAGGACATCTTTTAGATTAAATAAAGTTCAAATGGTAAGTGAATAGATTAAAGGAAAATTAATGCAGTGTAAATATTTTGGGATATGTGGGAGTTGTACGCTTTATAAGAAAAGTTATAAAGAGCAATTAGAATTAAAAAAAAATGAGACTATAAATAGTTTTAAAGAGTTTGGAGTTAATAATATTGATATTATTGCTTCAAATACGAGTCATTTTAGATGTAGGGCTGAGTTTAGAATTTATCATATTGAGGATGATATTAGTTATGCAATGAATAGACTTGATAGACAAGGTGTGGTGACGATTGATAGTTGTGAGATTGTTCATAATAGTATTTATAGTGTGATGCCAAAGATTATTGATGAGATTGTCGATAATAAGATGCTTAGATTTAAACTATTTTCTATTGAATTTTTGACCTCTAATTTGGGTGAGATGCTTGTGACAATGATTTATCATAAAAAAATAGATGAGAGTTGGGATGAGGAGGGAAAAAAGTTATCAGATAAGCTTAATATAAAACTTATTGGACGAAGTAGAAAAGTTAGAAGAGTTTTGAGCGATGATTTTATAACAGATGAGATTAATGTAAATGGTGATAAATATAGATACCAAATATATGAAAATAGTTTTATTCAACCAAATTGTGCAGTTAATGCAAAAATGATTGGATGGGTAAAGAGTAATTTAGCTGGAGATAAGAGGGATTTATTAGAGGCTTATTGTGGTCATGGAAATTTCACAATTGCATTAAGTAGTGAATTTAATAGAGTTCTTGCCACAGAGATTTCTAAAACTTCTATAAAATCGGCAAAGATTAATTGTACGCTTAATAATATTGATAGCATTAAGTTTATCCGTTTGAGTGCCGAGGAGCTAACAGAAGCAATTAATAAAAAAAGGGTATTTACACGACTTAAAGATGTAGATTTGGATAGTTATAATTTTTCACATATCTTTGTGGATCCTCCTAGAAGTGGATTAGATGAACATAGTATAAATTTGGTTAAAAAGTTTGATAATATAATTTATGTATCTTGTTCTCAAGAGACACTTAAACGAGATTTAAAAGAGTTAATAGATGAATATGAGATAATTAACTTTGCAATATTTGACCAGTTTGCATATACTTCTCATGTTGAAACTGGTGTAATTTTAAGAAAAATAGGTTTAATTAGAAAGGAAAAATATGAAAATTAAACTAGCAGAAAGTTATGGATTTTGTTATGGTGTTAAACGAGCAATAGAGATAGCAGAGCAACATCCAGGGAGTAAAACTTATGGACCATTAATCCATAATAAAGATGAAATTAATAGATTAAAAGAAAATTATAATATAGGATTGGCAGAAAATTTAAAAGATGCAGAAGATACAAAAACAATTGTAATAAGAACTCATGGTATTCCTAAAAATGAATTAAAAACTCTAAAAAGAAATAATCATAAAATGATAAATGCTACTTGTCCTTATGTAACTAAACCTCAACAAATTGTTGAATCAATGAGTAAAGAGGATTATTCTGTTGTTATATTTGGAGATAAGAATCATCCAGAGATAAAAGGTGTTTATAGTTATGGAGATACTGAAAATACATTTATTGTAAATACTCCACAAGATATAGAGTTTGAGAAGCTAAAATCAAAAGTTGCAGTTGTTGCACAAACTACGCGAAAACCGAAAGATTTTATTGAGATTGTAGAGGTACTTGTTGGTAGAATAAAAGAAGTAAGAGTATTTAATACGATATGTAATGCAACTTTTGAAAATCAAGATGCTGCCGCAGAGTTAGCAAGAGAAGCTGATGTGATGATAGTAATTGGTGGAAAGCACTCATCTAATACAAAACAACTTCATAGTATATGTAAGGAATATTGTGAAGATAGTTATTTAATAGAGAATGAAATAGAATTAAAAATAGAGTGGTTTAAGGATAAAAATCTTTGTGGAATTAGTGCTGGTGCTTCAACTCCTGACTGGATAGTTCAAAATGTAATCAAGAATATAAAGATATTTAAAGAATCTTGATTAGGTTTAATATAAAAAAGTGTATAATCTTGTACTTAATAGGCAAAAATGAAGGACTGGTTTAATGAAATTTGAAGATATTCAAGACGAAGATGTAGATTTTGGAGCGATGCTTGAGGAATCGTTTAAAAAACAAGAATCAAGAAATGATCTAGTGAATGGTATAGTTGTAAAGATTTTAGAAGATGAAAATCAAGCAATAATTGATATTGGTAGAAAAAATGAAGCGTTTTTATCATTAGATCAACTAAGAGATGAAGATGGTGTTATACTATTTAATGTTAATGATGAAATACCTGTAATAGTAACTGGTAATAGAGGTGAAAGAGCGGCTATCTCTTATGAGTTAGCTAAGAAAAAAGCAGCTTTAAGTGAATTTATCAATGATTATGATGATGAGCAAGAGTATATTATTGATGGTATTATCTCTAAGAAAAATAAAGGTGGTTATGTAGTTGATTGTGAAGGTTTAGAATTCTTTATGCCAAAAACATTATCTTACTTAAGCCCTAAGAATGATGCTATGGGTAAAAAAGTAAAAGCTATTATTATCAAAGTTGATAAAGATAAAAACTCTGTTGTAATTTCAAGAAAAGAGTTAATAGAAAGAGATAAAGCTAAAACTCAAGAGATTGTAAATAGATTACTTGAAAGTAAAGATCCAGTACTTGGGACAATCAAAAAAATTACAAGTTATGGTATGTTTGTAGATGTTGGTGGAATGGATGGACTTGTTCATTATTCACAAATTTCTCACAAAGGTCCTGTAAACCCTTCAAAATATTTTGATGAAGGTGATGAGGTAAGTGTAATAGCTCTTGATTATGATAAAAAGAAAAGACATTTATCTTTATCAATTAAAGATGCTAATCCTGATCCATGGAAGAGTATTGATGAAATTTTAGGAGTTGGTGATACTGTAACTGCAACTGTAAGTAACATTGAACCTTATGGTGTATTTGTTGATTTAGGTGAAGATCTTGAAGCATTCTTACATGTATCTGAAATTTCTTGGGATAAAAATGTTAAACATCCAAAAGATTACATAGAAGTAAATAGTGAAATTAATGTTGAGGTTATTGAAATTGATAAAGAGGGTAGAAGATTAAGAGTTAGTCTTAAAACATTACTTCCTAAACCAATGGATGCATTTACAAAAGAGTATAAAATAGGAGATATCGTAACTGGTTCAATTTCATCTACTACTGATTTTGGTGCATTTATTAAGATAGGTGCTGTTGAAGGACTATTACACAATCAAGAGTTATCTTGGGATAAATCTATTACAGCAAAAAATTCTCTTAAAATTGGTGATGATATTGAGATTAAAATTATCAATATTGACAAAGATGCTGAAAGAATATCATTAAGTAAAAAAGCATTAGAGGTATCTCCAATAGAAGAGTTCTCTAAAACTAATAAAGTTAATGATGTTGTTACTGGAACAGTTAAAGATAAAAAAGATTTTGGTGTATTTATTGAGTTAGGTAATAGATTAGATGCTCTTATTAGAACAGAAGACCTTTATCCACTAAAAATAGATGAAATTGAAAAAGGTCAAGAAATTACAGCTGTGATTTCATTTATAGATGCTAGAAATAATAGAATTAGAGTATCAGTAAGAAGACTTGAGAAACAAGAAGAGAGAGAAGCTATGAAGCAACTTAATCTTAATCAAGATAATAGTATGACTCTTGGTGATGCTTTAAAAGACAAATTTAAATAAGATATATAATAAAATATATTTTTTCTTAGACGGGTATTATCCCGTCTTCTAAGACTTCTTGTAAAACTAAAAAATAGATTAATTATTTTTGGTGGATCTGAAGCATCATCTCCCCAAAGTTTTATAAGATTTCTCAAATTATTAAAAAAGGTTAAACAGATGTCTAAAATGACAATTGTTGTATGTGATCATATTCATGAAAAGGGATTAACTCTATTAAGTGAAGATAATGATATAATTATGATTAATGCTGCAGATGAACCAAAAGATATATTAATTTCTAAAGTAATTCCAAATGCAGATGTGATAATTACAAGAAGTTCTACTGATGTAGATGAAAACTTATTACAATATGCAACTAAGTTAAAAGCTATTGTAAGAGCTGGTGTTGGTGTTGATAATGTTGATATTGATGGTTGTAGCAAAAGAGGTATAGTTGTGATGAATGTTCCAACTGCTAATACTATTGCTGCTGTTGAACTTACGATGACACATATGTTATCTTGTGTTAGAAAATTTCCTTATGCTCATAATAATCTAAAAATTGATCGTGTATGGAGAAGACAAGATTGGTATGGTACAGAACTTAAAGATAAAAAGCTAGGAATTATTGGTTTTGGTAATATTGGTTCTCGTGTAGGAATCAGAGCAAAAGCTTTTGATATGAATGTGATTGCCTTTGATCCTTATGTTCCTTCAAGTAAAGCAACTGATTTAGATATTGAATATACAAAAGATTTTAATGATATTTTAGATTGTGATATTATTACAATTCATACTCCAAAAACTGCTGAAACTATTGATATGATAACTGATTCTGAAATTGCTCAGATGAAAGATGGTGTAGTTTTGATTAATTGTGCTAGAGGTGGATTGTATAATGAAAAATCATTAATTAAAGCATTAGAGAGTAAAAAAATTAGAATGTTAGGGATTGATGTTTTTGACAAAGAACCAGCTACTGATCATCCATTCTTAGATTTTGATAATGTGATTGTAACTCCTCATCTTGGTGCAAATACGAGAGAATCTCAACAAAATATTGCAATTAGTGCAGCAAAACAAGCTCTTGAATCAGCAAAAGGTATTGCATATCCGAATGCATTAAATTTACCAATTAAAGAGAATGAACTACCTGATTTTGTAAGACCTTTTTTAGAACTTATCCAAAAAATGGGTCATATGAGTGCAGAGATTACAAAGTCTCCAATCAAATCTATAAGAGTAACAGCAAAAGGTGAAATTGCAAAATTTGTAGATTCTCTTGGTACTTTCGCAACAGTTGGAGTATTAACAGAGTCTTTGGCAGACCATGTAAACTATGTAAATGCTGAATTTGTGGCAGAGGATAGAGGCATTGAGATTATCAAAGAGGAGAAGCCAAATCATAGTGGATTTAATAATAAAGTATACATTAAACTTACGACAGATGATTCAACTTTAGTAATTGCAGGGACTATTTTTGGTGAAAATATTCAAAGAGTAATTATGATAGATGATTACGCACTTGATGTTGAACCTTCTGGCAAAATGATATTCTTTAGAAATAGTGACGAACCAGGTGTTATTGGTGATGTTGGTCATTTAATATCTAAGCATGGTCTAAACATAGCTGATTTTAGATTAGGAAGAGATAATAATGGAAAAGCATTAGCTGTAGTAAAAGTTGATGGAAATATAACTCAAGATTTAAAAGATGAACTTGCAAACTTAAAAGCGTGTATAAGTGTCTCTTTTTCTACACTTTAATATTTAACTCTACTCCTTTTTTGGAGTAGATACTCTTTTTTAGAAAACTTATTTTAGATTCCGTATCAAGCACGGAATGACGATTGTTTGTTATTCTGAATTTAATTTAGAATCTAGTTTTGAAAGAACTTTAATAAATATCCTTTATATAAATATTATATTCTATCTTAACCTTTTATTCAAAAGTTTTACCCATTATTAAAAGCGTAAGGCAACACTTTATACTTTATATGTTATAATTCTTCAAAAGGAGGATTATTATGAATAATATTAACAGACCATCAGAGGCTTTTATCTTAGCTTCTTGGATAGCATTTTTAGTAGGTATATCAGCATTTTTGGTTGGATTATGGAATGCAGATATGGAGTTAAATGAAAAAGGATATTACTTTACATTATTAATCTTTGGATTATTTTCAGCAATTTCATTACAAAAATCAGTAAGAGATAGACTGGAAAATATACCAGTAACAAGTACATATTTTGGAATTTGTTGGTTTTCATTTTTTACTGCTGTAATTTTATTAGCAGTTGGATTATGGAATGCAAATATGATACTTAGTGAAAAAGGCTTTTATGCAATATCATTTTTCTTAAGCTTATATGCTTCTATATCTGTACAAAAAAATATTAGAGATATGGTTCACTTTCCATCAGAGAATATAGATTTGGTGGTAGTGAATCCAGAGAATAGTTTAGATAAAATATAAAATATTAAAAGCAATAGATACTTTTGATTAAAAAGATTCCGTGTCAAGCACGGAATGACGATTGTATTGTACAGATGCTTATTATTGTACGAAGCAAATAAACGGCAATACTTTACAACTCTTACTGTAGTATTGTACAAAATGACAAACTTTTATCACATAGAATGACAACCTTCGTTGCCCTGAACTTGATTTAGGGTCTATTAAATATAGAAGCTATTCTATATCTTCCCTTTTAAAATCTCTTGAGCTTGAATCATATCTTTATCACCTCTTCCTGAAAGATTAACTAAAATAGTTTGCCCTTGAATATCCTCTTTTTTCATCTTTTTAAGATACGCAATAGCATGAGAGCTTTCAAATGCAGGTATAATTCCTTCTGTTCTTGTAAGCCAAACAAATGCATCCATCGCTTCATCATCTGTAATATAATCATAACTAACAATATTTTCATCTTTTAAAAATGCATGTTCTGGTCCAATTCCTGGGTAATCTAATCCTGCCGAAATTGAATGAGCCTCTTGTACTTGACCATCTTCATCTTGTAATAGATAACTAAGCTGACCATGTAATACCCCTGGGCTTCCTTTTGCCAAAGAACAACCATGTTTACAATCAAGTCCAAATCCACCAGCTTCTATTCCAATACATTCAACACTTTCATCATTTAAAAAGTGATTGAAAATTCCTAAAGCGTTACTTCCTCCACCAATACAAGCGATAACTTTATCTGGTAAACACCCTTCAACTTTATCTAATTGAGCCTTTGCTTCCCATCCAATAATTGATTGAATATCTCGCACCATCATAGGATAAGGGTGAGGTCCTGCTACTGTTCCAATAACATAAAATGTATCTCTTGCATTTGTTACCCAGTGACGAATAGCATCATTCATTGCATCTTTTAGAGTTTTACTTCCTGATTCAACAGCGTGAACTTTTGCCCCCAAAAGTTTCATCCTAAAAACATTTAACTCTTGACGAGCCACATCTTTTGCACCCATAAAAACCTCACATTCAAGCCCAAAAAGTGCTGCTACTGTTGCTGTTGCCACACCATGCTGACCTGCTCCAGTTTCTGCAATTATCTTTTTTTTACCAAGTCTTTTTGCTAAAAGTGCCTGAGCAACTGTATGATTTATTTTATGAGCTCCTGTATGGTTTAAATCTTCTCGTTTTAAATAAACTTTTGCACCAATCTCTTTTGAAATATTTTCTGCAAAATATAAAGAGGATGGTCTTCCAACATAATTTTTATAATAGTAATCAACTTCACTCCAAAACTCTTTATCGAATCTAATTGCTTCATAATCTAATCTTAATTGTTCAAGAGTTGGCATCAAAGTTTCAGGCACAAATCTACCTCCAAATATACCAAAATGACCATTAGAATCGGGATCAAAAGAGCTAGGAGTGGGGATATATATGTCTGTTTGTGGGTTATAACTATTTTTCATTTATACTTCTTAATTGATTTTTAATAATTATATCTAATGAGTTATTAAAGTAGATTGATAGAAATACTTATGTTATATATTTTTAATGCTTTAGTAATATATAAAATGCTATTATATATAATAATCTTAAAGTTTAGAAATAAGAGGTAAATATGAAATTTTTAATTATATTAGTATTAATTATCACATCTATTGGAATTTTATTTGAGAATATATTGCAGATGGATGAAGATATGTTACTGATATCAATATTATCTATTGTATCTTCAATTACTCTATATATTAATTATATGTTAAAAAAAGAGATAAATACTAATCATATTATAGAAAAGAAATTAAAAGATTTAAATGATTCTCTTGAAGATAGAATCGCAGAGGAATTAACGAGGCGAGTACAACAAGAAAAGATTTTAGAACAACAAACCAAAATGGCAGCTATGGGTGAAATGATGGATGCTGTGGCTCATCAATGGAAACAACCATTAAATGCCATTACTATGTATGAAGAGTTGTTAAGAAGTGACTTTGAAGATGGTATTGTGGATCAAGAGTATATTGATAATTTTTTAGAGGGTACGATGTTGCAAGTCCATCATATGGTAAAAACATTAGATGAGTTTAGAGGTTTTTTTAGAGAAGAGCAAAATATAGAAGTTTTTAATATAAATAAAACGATTGATTCTGTTTTATTATTAGTTAAAGATGAATTTATGAAAAATAATATTGCAATAGAAGTGATAATTGATACAGATCATCTTATTCAAGCAAAAGAGAATGATATTAAGCATCTTATGCTAAATATGATAAATAATTCAAAAGATGCTTTTAATGAAAAAGATATAAAAAATAGAAGAATTAAAATAAGTTCTAAAATTTATAAGCAATATCTAAATATATATTTTCAAGATAATGCAGGTGGGATTCCAACAAATATAATAGATGAAATATTTAAGCCAAATGTTACTACAAAACCAAGCGGGAAAGGTACAGGTATTGGATTATATTTAAGTATGCAAATTGCAAATAAATATCAAGGTACAATATCGGTAGAAAATAGTGATGATGGGGCAATATTTACCTTTAAAATACCTATATATCAACAAAAAAGCTTAATAAATTAAATTATTTATATCACTATTTTTATCTATTATTTTATACTCTTATGAGATTAAAATAGCAACTTATAATATTCAGAATCTTTTTGATATTAAAACCCAAGGTGGTGAATATAGTAGATATATCCCACATAAAAATGGTTGGAATCAAAAAACTTTAGATATAAAACTTAATAATATTTCTAATGTGATATGTGATATAAATGCAGATATTATAGCTCTTCAAGAGGTAGAAAATATTAACGCATTCAATTTACTTCGAAAACGACTTAAAAAAGTTGGTTGTGAATACAGATATAGTTCAATCGCTAATAAGCAAAATTCATCCGTAAAAGTTGCTTTGCTCTCAAAATATAAAATAATAGAATCTTCTGAAATTAAAATTGATAATTCAAAACAAAAACGATCTATTTTAGAGGTTCATCTTAATATAGAAAATAATAGCTTAATTATTTTTGTAAATCATTGGAAATCTAAATATAATTTAGGCAAAGAGAGTAAAAGGATAAAATCTGCAAAAGCTTTAATTAATAGAATTAAAAATTTACCAAAAGATAAAGAGTATATTATATTGGGTGATTTTAATAGTAACTATGATGAGTATCTTACAATAAAAAATAAATTCAATGATACTAATTCTATCACAGGGATAAATCATATTTTAAAGACGATAAATAAGAATATATTAGTAACTAGAGATTTAATTGGTAAAAAGTATAATAAACTTCATTATAATTTGTGGTTAGAGGTTGATAAAAACAGTAGATTTAGTAGGCGATATTTTTCATATAAAGGCTCTGTTGATAGTATAATCTTGCCCCATAATATGTTTGATAAAGACAAGATTGAGTATATCCTAAACTCTTTTAATATTTTTAAACCAAGGTATCTTTTTACAAAAAAAGGTGCAATAAATAGATGGCAATTTAAGAATAATAGACATATTGGAAAAGGCTATTCTGATCATTTACCAATATATGCAAGTTTTGAAATTTATAAAAAAAATATATTAGAGTATAATAAAATACATACTATTGATGATTTGTATAAAATTGAAAATATTAGAGAACCTATTCCCCTTAAAAATATAAAAGTGATATTTAAAAGAGGTAAAAATGCTATTATAAAACAAGAAATTGATGCAAGGGGAATATATCTTTATAATATTGCATTAAATTTAAAAGAGGGAAAATCTTATAATATTCAAGTTGATAGGATTGATAATTATAATGGTCTTAAAGAGATTACAAAAATATCAAAGATTGTAGAACTTCAAGATATTAATAGCTCTAAGTATATCAAAAATCAAACTCAATTTAATCTCAATACTATAAATCAAAATGATATTTTTGTAAATCTTATAGGTGTTTACAAAAAAGGTTTTTTCTATTTGAACTCCCAAAAAATACCAATATATTTTAGAGATAAAAAAGCTAAGCCAAAAGATGGTTCAAAACTAAAATTACTATATGTTCAGATTGGATATTATAACACCAATCAACTATTAATTTATGGTAAAGATGATTTTAAAGTATTTAACAATTCTAAATAATCATAATATTTTATCTTGATATAGAGATATAAACAAGGTATAATCTACAAAAAATTTAAAAGGCTTAAAATATGAAACATGTACCTATCGTAGTACTTGACTTTGGTTCGCAATATACTCAATTAATCGCTAGAAAACTTAGAGAGAGTGGGGTCTATTGTGAGATTGTACCATATCGTGAGAATATAGAGGATATAAAAGCAAGAACTCCAAAAGGTATTATCCTTTCAGGTGGTCCTGCTTCTGTTTATGCAGAAGATGCTTATAAGCCAAGTGAAGATATTTGGGAGCTTAATATCCCTATTATGGGGATTTGTTATGGAATGCAACTAATTACTCAACACTTTGGTGGAGAGGTAGTATCTGCTAATCATCACGAATATGGTAAGGCTAAACTATCTTTTAGTGTAGAAAATGATATTTTCAATGGTATGAGTGATGATGAGATAGTATGGATGAGCCATGGAGATAGAGTAGAGACTCTTCCAAATGGATTTGATGTAATTGCAACAAGTGAAAACTCTCCTTATGCAGGGATTGCATCTGTTGATAAAAATATATACGCATTTCAATTTCACCCAGAAGTCCATCATAGTGTAGAGGGTACAAAGCTCCTTAAAAACTTCTCAAAACATATTTGTGGTTGTGATAGTACATGGAATATGGGTGGATTTGCCAAAGAGAAAATTGCTCAAATCAAAGCACAAGTAGGAGATAAAAAAGTCCTTTGTGGTGTAAGTGGTGGGGTAGATAGCTCTGTAGTAGCAAGAATACTCAATGAAGCACTAGATAAAGAGCAGATAATTTGTGTATTTGTTGACCAAGGGTTACTTAGAAAAGATGAAGCAAAAGATGTTCAAGATATGTTTAAAATGCTTGATATGAACCTAATTACTATTGATGCTCAAAAACTATTTTTGGATAAACTAGAGGGAATAAGCGACCCAGAAACCAAAAGAAAGGTTATTGGAGAGACATTTATAGAGGTATTTGATAAAGAGGCAAAAAAACATACTGCCGTAGCATTTTTAGCACAAGGTACACTTTATACTGATGTAATTGAATCAGTTTCAGTTAAAGGACCATCAAAAACAATCAAATCTCATCATAATGTAGGTGGACTTCCTGATTGGATGACATTTGAACTTGTTGAGCCTTTAAGAGAAATTTTTAAAGATGAAGTAAGAGCATTAGGACTTGAACTTGGTCTTCCAAAAAAGATGATAGGCAGACACCCTTTCCCTGGACCTGGACTTGCAATACGAACAATGGGTGCAGTTACAGATGATGGACTAAGACTTATTAGAGAATCTGATGCAATTATGCAAGAAGAGTTAAGAGCAACAGGATATTACGATAAAGTTTGGCAAGCATTTACAGTACTTTTAAATGTACAATCTGTTGGAGTGATGGGCGATAATCGTACTTATGATAATACAGTTTGTGTAAGAATGGTAGAATCAGTAGATGGAATGACTGCTACATTCGCTCATGTCCCTCACGATGTGTTAGAGGGAATTAGTAGAAGAATTATTAATGAAATTGATGGGATTAATAGAGTGGTTTATGATATTAGTTCTAAACCTCCTGCTACTATTGAGTGGGAGTAACTAAATAATCGGACTTTTGTCTGATTATTTATATTAAGGCTATTTTAGTATATAGTAGTTTTAATTAATAATTTATAGTAAAGGACTTCAAAATGTATGCAGTTGAATTTCAAGCATCTATAGAAAATGGTATTGTCAATATACCAACTGAGTATAAAGATTTACTTTCAAATATAAAAGCAACTTGATTAGTTTGATAGATTAGTTGCACAATCAGATAATAAAGTGATGGCAACAATGGAATTTACCTCGTTTCTACATAGGATGAATAGGAAAAAAAATATTAACTGTACTTTATTTAAGTTTAGAGGGGTGATGAATGTCGGTTATAAATAAATTTTATAAATAAATTATCAGCCCAAAGAGGGAGATTTTATTTTTTAATCTCTTCCATATGGAGAATTGACAAAAGTTATAGAGGGTGCTACAAACTCTTTATATTCTCATATTGGAGAAAGCATCTTCAAATGGAATTTAATAGTTGAGCTATTTATGAGTAAGAATTAGATGCTTTTGGTAATTGAATTTACAAGCCACTTATTTAAAAACTTAACAAATAATTAACAATTTTCCTATAAAATTCTTTAATTGATAAAATTTAGAATAATTAGGAAAAAAAATGAATAAAAAGATTTATCTTTTAGCAATTTGTATTGTAGCATTAAACGCAGAGACTGATTTAGGGACTATTGAGGTTAGTGAAAGAGTCAATGTAAAAGTTGTTGAGAATATAAGTGGCGAGGAGGTAAAATCAGCCGATTTAGCAGAAGCATTAAATAAAAATATACCTAGTATCTCACTTATTAGAAGAAGTGGTATAGCTAATGACATTATGTTACGAGGGCAAAAAAGAGATAATATCAAGGTAACAATTGATGGTACTGTGGTTTGTGGTGCTTGTGTTAATAGAATGGATCCTCCTACTTCTCATGTTGTAACTCATGCGATTGAGAATGTAGAGGTTCTTGAGGGTCCTTTTGATATAGAAGAGTTTGGTTCTCTAAGTGGTTCTATTAAAATCAAGACTAAAAAGCTTACTGAGAAATTTAGTGGTGAATTTGGTATAAATGCAGGAAGTTATGGATACCAAAAATTCTCTACAACTCTAAGTGGTGGAAATGATTTTATCAAAGTACTTTTTAGTGCTTCTAAAGAAAAAGGTGAGCAGTATGAAGATGGAGACGGTAACACATTTTCTACACAACTTTCAAACTACACAACTGGTACAAAAGTAGGTGGTTTTAATTATAGCAATACTAATAAAAATATGGATGCATTTGAAAAGACTATGTATATGGGTAAGATTTTTATAGATATTACTGAAAATCAAGAGTTAAAATTAAGTTATACTGCAAATAGAAGTGAGAATGTTCTATATCCATCGAGTAAAATGGATGCTATTTGGGATGATAGTGATATTATGAATTTAGAGTATAGTGCCAAAAATCTTGGGGCATATTCAAAAAATCTACATCTTCAAATTTATAATTCTGAAGTGGATCACCCAATGAGTACAGAGTATCGTCAAGTAGCCCTTTCAAAAGGTGCATTTATGACACACCACCTAACTACAGAGATGAGTGGATTAAAGCTTAAAAATAGTTTTGATTTATGGGATACCACTATTACGTATGGTCTTGATGCTAGTAAGAGAAACTGGGATGGTAAATATACATCTACAAACCTTACAACTAATATGGTAAAAACTATTGGACAAAGTATTGATGATGTAGATACAGAAAATCGTGCATTTTTTATGAAATTTGAAAAAAACTTTGGTAAAATGGATATAGAGGTTGGCACAAGATATGACGATACCACAATAGAAACTGCTTCTAATAGCGAAAAAGACAGAGAGTTTGATTCAGTTAGTGGTTCTATATTTACCACATATAACGCAGATAAAGATACAAAATATTTTTTTGGTATTGGTAAATCAAGCAGAGTTCCAGATGCAAGAGAGCTTTATAATGTAAGATACAATACAACAGTAAAACCAGTAGTAAGAATATTAAATGGAAATCCTGATTTAGAGCAAACTACAAATTATGAGATTGATTTAGGATTTGAAAAGAAATTTGAAAACTCTAAGGTTAAATTCAAAGCATTTTATAGTAAGTTAGAAGATTATATATATTATAATGGAAATCCTTCAATAAAGAAAAATAATTTTGAAAATATTGATGCTACAATTTATGGAGCAGAATTAAGTACCTCATATATGCCAACTGATGATTTATATTTTGATATTGGAATATCCTATAAAAAAGGTGAAAAAGACACTCTTACAACAGGACAAAGTGATACAGATTTAGCAGAAATTACACCTTTAAAACTAAACGCATCAGTTACTTATGATTATGATGAAGATGGTGAGATAGAACTATCATTTGTAGCAGGAAGTAGATGGGATAGTGTAGATGAAGAGAATGGGGAACAGACATTAGCTGGTTATGGAATTGTAAACTTTAAAACGACAAGAGAGTTTGATAATGGTATGAAAATGACTATTGGAATAGATAATCTATTGGATAAGACTTATACAACAACAAATACTTATAAAGATTTGATTCTTATGACAGATGGTTCTGATACTATGCTAATAAATGAACCTGGTAGATATATTTATGCAAATATGAAATATACATTTTAAAATTGAAATATATATTATATATCCACAACCCAAAAATTTTCTATTTTTTTAACTCTATTAGCAAAAGTTTTTTCTATATTTTTTTTATTAAAAAACTCTTTGTTAGTTCCTTTAAATATAATTTTACCATCTTTAAGATAAATCACATCAAATCCTAATCTATATGCTAAGTTTAAATCATGAGTTATAACTATTTTTATTTTTAAATTTTTTTTATTTGATAATATTTTATAGATTTGAGAAGTTTTTTGAGGGTCAAGGTTAGCTGTAGGTTCATCAAAGATTGTAATTTTTGCGTTATGGATAATAGCAGATGCCATTAGAGTAAGTTGAGACTCTCCACTGCTAAGATTTATACAAGGTCTATCTTTCAAATCATTTAAACCAAGAGTATCTATAGTATCATCTATATTGATATTAAAATCTATTTTAGAAAGTATAAGATAATCTTTTAGGGTAATATATTCATCAAAAATATCTAGTTTAGATGGGATATAATTTATAATTTTGGCTCTATCTTGTAATGAAAGAGTTTGTAGATTTATATTATACTGTTCCTGTGATTTATCGGAAGTGATGGCTTTAGCCTCACCAAAAGCACCTGTTCCAAGTTTTAAAATATTAATTTTTATAGAATCACTTGGAGTAATTCCACAGAGCAGTTTGGCTAAACTACTCTTACCCGCTCCATTTGCACCTAAAATTAGCAAACTATCTTTAATATGATAGTTTATATGTTTTAGGATAGAATCTGTGTAATTATCTATCTCTAGCATAAATTAACTATTAGAATCTTCAAACCATTTTAATTGATTTCTAAGTTCAACTACACGACCCACAACAATTAGTGCAGGAGTTGGAATATCTTTTGTTTTTTCTACGATATTTTCTAGTGTTCCAACCACAACTTTTTGGTCTTTTGTTGTCCCTTTTGATATAACTGCCACAGGATAATCAGGGCTTTTTCCTATTTCAATTAGTTTATTGCTAATTTTTGGCAGATTATGAAGTCCCATCAAAAATACAATAGTATCATCTGTTTTAAAATTATCCCATGGTATCTGAGATGTTTTTTTATTTGGTGATTCATGACCAGTTACCACCCTAAAGCTAACTGCTACTCCACGATGAGTTACTGGAATTCCAGCATAAGCAGGAGCAGAAACAGCAGAAGTTATCCCAGGAATAATCTCAAATTTTACATCTCTTTCATAAAGATAATTAGCCTCTTCACCACCTCTTCCAAATACAAAAGGGTCTCCACCTTTAAGACGAACTACAGTTTTATATTTTAGTGCATTTTGATAAATAGTCTCATTAATATCATCTTGAGGCATAATATGTCTACCGTCTTCTTTTCCAACATATACAAATTCACATCCACTTTTTGCTTTTTCTAAAATATCTGGATTGGCTAATCTATCATATATAATAACATCTGCATCCTCAATTACTCTTAATGCTTTTAATGTTAATAATTCAATATCACCAGGACCTGCTCCTGTTAAATATACTTTACCCATTATTTTAGATCCTTATTTTTTTGCTCATAAATAAATATACCTGATGGTTTATTTATTGTAAAAATCTCACGAGCTAAATACCAATCTCTCGTATTTAAAACAGCAACCTTATTTGTATCATTTACAGATACATAAAGTAGTGGTTTTTGCTTAGACCATCTTAAATGTAAAACTTTTCCATCAAACTCAAATCTTTTGATTATTTTTAAAGTTTTAGTATCTATAATCTGAATCACTGGAAATTTTTTACCACTAAATGTTACGGCTAAATATTTTTTATCAGGGGATAGTGCTGTAAATACAGGCAGACCCTCTGTTTCTATATTCTTTACAAATTTAAAATCAGGTGTATAAACAAGTACTTTATTATCTCCAACTGCTGGGATAAATACATTTCCTTCACTAATACTCCAAAAACCAAAATGAGGCACTTTTAATACTGGTTTTCTATCACCTAAAAGAATATCTATCTTTTTATATTCCATCTTATCAAGGTCAAGTACACCAAAAAATGGACTATTAAAAAAACCTGTTATAAAATTATTATCTTTAATCATCGCATCAAAAGGCATAACTCCCACATCAGTAAACTCCTTAAAAATTTCAAAATCTGGAATCTTTTTACCTTTATTTTTATCTTTTAAAACAGTTATTTTATCATTATCCATTTGTGAAAAAACTAGATAATCTTTATAGATTTTGATACCAACATTTTTTGAATTAGTTTTAAATGTTTTTATTGGATTTAGATTACGGTCTAAAATATCAACACTTTTATTATCATAATTGGCAACTGCCACATAATAATCGTTAATTACAAAACCAATAGCACTTTCGCTAGTTTTATATTCTTTTAGTATCTTTTCAGTTTCTGGGTCAAATTTAACAACAAAACCATCTCTACTAATTACATAACCATCATTGCCATAAAATTTAACAACGCCATGATTCATATCATGCATATTTTTAATACGCGAACGAGGGAGTCCCTTTTCTATAATAGCCAAAGAGCTACTCTCTCTTTCAACCACAAATATTTTTTCAGTTGAACCATTTATTATAAATGGCTTGATAACTTCTGCTTGAAGAGTTATAAATAGTGCTGATGCAACAGTTGATGCTAATAGCAATTTTTTAATCATTAATTTTTCCTTCTTTCTTCTTCTGTTAAGTAACATGATGGATCTTCACTCCATAAATCACCAGTAATTGCATAGGCTCTTGCACGAGAACCGCCATTACATATATCTATCTGCTCACAATCAGAACATATTCCAGTTATCTGTTTTCGTGGATGGATTCTAAGCTTATCTAACAAATCTCCACCTTTCCAAATATCTCCAAAATCTTGTTCTATAGTGTTTCCAACAGTTAAAGGGAAAAATGGATCAGGTCTTACATCACCTTCGCTATTAATATTCAATAGTTTTCTTCCTGCAGAGTTTCCACCCCATGTAACTAATCTTTCTCTCATTGTATCTTTTAAATCAGGATATTCTATGGCAAATTTATTTAAAAACAAGATTGCATCCATCTCCATATTTCCTGTTACAATCTCTATATCTCTACCTGTTTTATAATACTCAAATGCTTTATTTAAAATAAATTCAACAGACTCTCTTCTTTGCTCTTTGCTTAAATCCATTTTTAAATTATCCAAACCACGACCAGAATAAACGAGATGAGATATATAAATTTTAGGAATATTCTCTTTTTCTACAAGGTCAAAAATATACTCTAAAGAGTTTATAGTATCTTTCGTTATCGTAAATCTAATACCAACTTTTGCTCCTGTAGAGTTTGCAAGTTGAACTGCTTTTAAAGTTTCTTTGAATGCACCTTTTAACCCACGGAAGAAATCATGAGTCGGTTCATCACCATCGATACTAACTCCAATATAATTAAAGGAATCTACGATTTTTTGAATGTTGCCTTTTGTAAAGTAAAGCCCATTACTTGAAAGATATGTAATAATCCCATTTTCCTTACAAAAATTAGCTATCTCAAAAAGATCTTTTCTTGTTAAAGGCTCTCCACCAGAGAAGATAATAAATTTAACTCCATTTGCTTTCATTTGCAAAATTGTTTTTTTAATTTGTGGTGTAGTGAGAGTGTCAATTTCATCTAATGTTGATTTTGAATAACAATGCAAACATGATAAATTACAACGATTTGTAAAATTCCATATAGCAATAGAGCCATCCAAAACTCTCTCTTTTTTTCCTTCTATTACAGAAGATATAAGATTTGATAGTCTAAACATTATTTACCTTTATATGAGAGAATATATTTTGTTATTAGTTTTCTCTCTAAATTATTTAATTTTAATTGAGTCATTACTGTTCGCTTATAACCAAAAATTTTATACATAGATTTTGGATCTATAATATAAGCCTCTATCTCTTGACTTGATCGTTTGTTTGCAATCTCTGTAAACGATGGTCCAAATGCCATAGAAATTTGATGATGACAACCCCAACAATAAGTTTCAAAAACTTTTTTTCCGTCTAGTTTATCTGCTAATAAAATAGATGAAAAAATTACTACTAATAGAAGATATTTTTTCATAATTTTTCTTTCATTTTATCTAGTATTCTAGCTAAAATAAGCTTGAAACAAAGATTATAAATAGTATGAATTTTAAAAAATTAAAGGTATGTATAGATATATGAATTTTAATATATTTTTAATAGATGTAGGTTTATAGAGAGGAGGTAAATCTCTCCCCAAAAGGGGAAAGTGTGCGATTATGCACCTGGTATAGTCTGTCTATGTTCAATTGAGTATGTAAATGTAGGTGTTTCTAAGCCTTTAATATACTTAACAAACTTACCTGTTTTAGCTTCATAGATACCTATTCTTCCACAATTCCACTCAGAAATCATAGTCCAATGACCATGGTTTGCTGGTTCAGCGTGAAGAATTCTAGGAGTAATAGCTTTACCTTTTTTATCTTTAACAGTTGGAACTTTCCATTCAAAAAGAACTTTGTGAGTTACAGGATCTGTAACTGTACCTTTTTTAGTACCAACAGTGATAATTCTATCTAATTCTAAAGTTTGCTTATTAATTAAGTGAACTTTATTCCAGTTAGATGAACCACCAAGAACATTATCTGCCCATAAGAATGGAGTATGCTCAGATGTACCAATAAATAGTCCACCACCACCGATAGGGATTTGACGAATTACATCAAAGTTATCATCCCAAATAGTTACCTGACCTAAGTTCATATTAACTGTAGCACCAAGTTGCTGACCTAGACCCTCATTAAACCATGAAGAACCTTGACCTGGATGTGGCTTAGCTGAAGGACCTGTATAAATTTTTGTAACTAAAGATTTAGTTTTAAAATCTACAACACCAATAACATCAGAACCTTGAGAAGCGATAAATAAATATCTACCAATCTCTTTACCTTCGTTTAAGAAACCATCATGAAGGATATTACCAATATTTGGAATATCTCCAACGATTGGGAAATCAGGCTTAGAATAATCTATAATATAAACATGACCAGCATCTTTAAGTGCAAATGCGATATAAGGACCATATGGAGTATCAAAAATACCAGCTACACGAGAAGACTCAATGCTACCTTCATTATTAATAACACTTGATGTAGGATAAACTTTTAATGGCTCAAGAGTCATAGCATCCATTAAGATTGCTCCACCTGGTACATAGTTTCCAGCCATTAAGTATTTTCCATCTGGAGATACTGCAAGACCACGAGAATCAGAACCAACTTGGATCTCTGCAATTTTTTGCTGACCTGGAGTGTTAAGGTCAAACATTGTTACTAAACCTGAACGAGAGATAGAGTAAGCATATCTTGGTTGACGCTTATTAGTTACTGTAACATGAACTGCAAAACCAGCAGGGTGTTTAGATAAAACTTTACCATTAGTACCATCAACAAATGCAACTCTTTCTGCATCTCTTTCTGTTACAAAACAGATATCTGTATTTTTCTTAACATCTACAGCATGTGGATACTTTTTGAAGAATTTCATTCTATCATTAAGTGGTTTCCACCCAGCTTTAACATTATCCATTGTAAGAACATCCATTTTCTTACCTTTAAAATGTTGAATATAATCAACCATTTTATCAGCATCATCTTTTGAAAATTTACTTTTAAATTCAGGCATAGCAGTACCTGGTCTACCATTTAAAATAGTTTCAGATAATGTATAAGCATTTTTCTTCGCTGTTACAGAAGGACGTAAATCAGCACCAACACCACCTTCGTGATTTGGACCGTGACAACCTTGACACTCTTTTTCAAATACTTTCTCAACATCCATTTTAGATGTTCCAGCAAATACCCCTGAACTTACTACTGTCATTGCAGCAACTGACATAACTAATTTATTAAATCTCATTTATTTCTCCTTTAAATTAAGATGAGACCAACCTAAGTCGGCCAACTATAAAGACTCTTCGCCTTCTTTTTCTAAATAATTTTTCTCTTGTTTATAAATCCAAAACATTGAAACTATAATAACTGTATGAAGAAAAATACTAAGTCTTAGTGAAGCCTGATTTAACCAAGCAAAAAACTTGATATAACATCTGTCACATTGGTATACTAAAATTTTACTAGCACCCAAAAAGTTAGCATTAGCAAATGCATTCATCCAAAAAAGCTATCTCTAGTCTAGGTCTAATTATGGATGAGTCTATCATTTTCACTCCTTAATAACCGTTTTAATATTTTAGAATCAAATGTAGTATATCTCTATTTAAATTAAAAAAAATTGATATGAATCAATTTATAGAGGCAAACTAAAATGAAATAATCTTTTTATAATAGATGTAACATATTGAAACAATATAATAAAAAGCTATTTATATCTTATATTATAGTCTTTTTCAAGATAGTCACTCAATTTTATCCCCAAATATATACCAAATAAGAGCATAAGAAAAGTTAATATAAGTACCATTAAAATATCTTTTGTCATAAATGACCTTTATTAAATAATTTATAGTAGTATATCATTATTAAAAAATAAATATAAGAGGGCAGATGGATTTTTTTAAATATATACACGCAGTAGGGACTGGCGTAAAGGGAAACAGAGATTTAAGCTTTGAAGAGTCAAAAGATATGATGCAACAGATGTTAAATCAGACTATCTCTAAAGAACAATCAGCAGGTTTTTTACTTGGATGGAGGCTAAAACCAGAGACTACCATAGAATTTGCAGGGGTATTAAGTGGTTGTGATGATTTTATCAAAAAAACAACTATTAAAAATTCAATAGAGTTGGGTTATCCTTATGATGGAAAGGTAAAAAATCCTTATATATTTCCTCTTGTTAGTAAAATACTTGAAGATTTAAATATAAATCTAATTGTTTCAGGAGATAAATTAGCACCTGCAAAAGGTGGAATTACAACAAAAGAGATTTGTAATAATATTGAATTAAGTTCAAATACCCACTATTTTGATCGTGCTGATTTTTTTACACAGATGAGTAATCTTACAGAAATTCGTATGAATCTGGGGCTTCGTTCAGGAATAAATACAATAGAAAAACTAACAGGAGTTGCTAATAGTGAATTTGCGATAACGGGTATTTTTCATAAACCTTATCTAAAAAAATATATAGAAATTTTTGCAAATAGATATAAAAGATTTGCTATACTTCAAGGAAATGAAGGTACACCTGAACTTTTTTCAAAAGGACGATTATGGATGGCAAATGGTGATGATGTTGATGAATTTATTATTGACCCAAAGCGTTATAATATTAACTATCAAAAATCATGGCAAGAAATTACTCTTGATGAATCAATTGCTCAAATAAAAAATCCATCTCAAGAGTATCTAAAATTAGCAAAATTAAATGGTGCTATTTGGCTTTTTGTAACTAATCAAGCAAAAGATATTGACCAAGCATGGGAGATATTAAACTAGATGGATAAGTTTCATAATCATATAAGAAATATACTTCATGGATTTTTTTTATCAATCGGAACAACTATCGCTGAACCATCAACTATATTACCTCTTATTATCAACTATTTTGGTGGGAGTTCTTTGCTTGTTGGATTTTTTGCATCACTCCTTCGTGGTGGTGCAATTATAGTTCAACTTTTTGCTGCATTTCAATCACAAAGCTATACATTAATGTTACCATATATTAGACGAGTATTTATTATTAGATTTTTTGCTTGGTTCGGAATTGGAATAAGTATAATAGTTTTTGGCAAGACCTCTCCTGATTTAACACTTTTTCTTATTGGTCTTGGACTTTTTATATTTTCATTTAGTGCTGGTTTTGGGGCAATATATTTTAAAGATATTATTGCTAAGATATTTTCTCATAAATTTCGTGGAAAAACTATGGCATATCGTCAATTTTTTAGTGCCTTTGGTGGATTAATTAGTGGAGCATTGGCAGGTTGGATTTTAGCATCTTTTGAGCCACCTTATAGCTATGGATACCTTTTTATTATAAGCTCATTTATTATGGGATTTGGATATTTATCTTTCGGAACAATTGATGAACCTAAAAAAGAGATTACAGTAAAAGAGGAAAAATCATTTAAAAAATTCTTACATAATTCATTAACTACATTAAAAGAGGATAGAGACTTACAAATTCAACTTAAGACTTTTTTATTAGCTTATGGATATTTGATCGCTTTACCATTTATAATTCTTGATGCTCAAAATAAAATTAATCTTGATGGTGTGGCTATCGCTAGTTTAATTACAACACAGATGATTGGAGCGATGTTTAGTAACTTTTTATGGGGGAAACTTAGTGGAAAAGGGTTTAATAAATTAACAGCAAATATCTCAATATCTCTACAAATTTTGGCTATTATTATCGTATTTAACGCATCTTCCTTATATGAATACTCTTTTATATTTTTTCTTGTTGGTGCATCAATTGATGGAAATCGTATTGCATCAGGGAATCTTATTTTGGCTCTTGCTCCTGAACAAAAAAGAGGTATTTATGTGGCTTTGCAGATGAATATTGTATCTTTTGGTCTATTCTTTTCTATAATTGGTGGTATAATTTTACACTTTCTAAACTATACTATATTATATAGTAGCTCATTAATTGTACTATTTTTATCACTATATTTTTCTTTTAAGCTAAAGGATTAAAATTAAATTTAATTTCAAACACGCTCTTATATAAATAATAGTAATATATCTATAATTTTAATAATAGAATAAAGGTTTTTTTAATGAATGATTATATGATTTTTTCTGGAACTTCGAATCCTAAATTAGCTGAGGATATAGCTTCATATCTTGAGCTTCCTGTATCAAAAGCAAACATAAATAGATTTTCTGATGGAGAGATAAATATACAAATTACCGAGAGTGTAAGGGGTAAAGATATATTTATTATACAACCAACTTCAGCTCCTGTAAATGCAAACTTGATGGAGCTTTTAATTATGACAGATGCTCTTAAACGCTCTTCTGCTAGATCAATTACAGCAGTTGTTCCATATTATGGATATGCAAGACAAGATAGAAAAGCAGCTCCTAGAGTTCCAATTACAGCAAAACTTGTAGCAAACTTGATGGAGACATCAGGAATTACAAGAATGGTAACAGTTGATTTACATGCTTCTCAAATTCAAGGATTTTTTGATATTCCTGTAGATAATCTTTATGGTGCAATTATATTTATGGATTATATTAAATCTAAGAATCTAAAAAATCCAATGATAGCTTCACCTGATGTTGGTGGAGTTGCACGGGCAAGATATTTTGCTGATAAACTGGGTCTTGAGATGGCAATTGTTGATAAAAGACGAGAAAAAGCTAATGAGTCTGAGGTTATGAATATTATAGGTGATGTAAAAGGTAAAGATATTATATTAATTGATGATATGATTGATACAGCAGGAACTATGGTGAAAGCTGCAACTGCTCTTAAAAATCTTGGTGCGACTTCGGTTATGGCATGTTGTACTCATCCTGTGCTTTCTGGTCCTGCATTTAATAGAATAGAAGAGGGAGATTTAGATGAGCTTGTTGTTTCTGATACAATTCCTCTTGCAAAAAAGCTGAAAAAAATAAAAGTTCTTCCTACTGCTCCAATGTTAGCAGAAGTTATTAGAAGAGTACATCACAATGAGAGTATCAACTCACTATTTGAGATTGATTAATGCAAAAAAATATTCGTAACTTCTCAATTATTGCTCATATTGACCATGGTAAATCTACTCTAGCAGATAGAATTATTCAAGAGTGTGGTGCAGTATCAGATAGAAAAATGTCTGCTCAAGTGATGGATACTATGGATATAGAAAAAGAACGAGGTATCACAATCAAAGCTCAAAGTGTAAGGCTTGATTATATAAAAGATGGTGAAGCTTATATCTTAAATCTAATAGATACCCCTGGGCATGTTGATTTCTCTTATGAGGTAAGTCGTTCTTTAGCATCAAGTGATGGAGCTTTATTAATTGTAGATGCTGCTCAAGGAGTGGAGGCTCAAACAATTGCAAATGTATATATTGCTATTGAAAATGATCTTGAACTTTTACCTGTTGTAAATAAGATTGATTTACCATCAGCAGACCCTGATAGAGTTTTAGCAGAGGTTGAAGATGCAATTGGACTTGATTGTACAGAACATAGTTTGGTTTCTGCAAAAACTGGACTTGGTGTAAAAGATTTAATAGATACAATTGTAGAAAAAATTCCTGCACCAAATGGTGATGCTAACAAACCTACAAAAGCTCTTATCTATGATAGTTGGTTTGATCAATATTTAGGAGCTTTGGCTCTTGTAAGAGTTTTTGATGGAAGTATTAAAAAAGGTGAGATGGCTCATATAAAAGGTACAAAAGATGACCATCAAGTATTAGATTTAATGTACCCAAATCCAATTGCTCCAATTAAAACAGATGAGATCAAAACTGGTGAAATTGGTATTGTGGTAATGGGACTAAAAACAGTTGATGGGATTCAAGTAGGTGATACAGTTACAATGACAAAAAACCCAACTGATGAGATAATTGATGGATTTGAAGAGGCTAAATCTTTTGTTTTTGCTGGACTTTATCCAATTGAAACTGATAAATTTGAAGAGTTAAGAGATGCTCTTAATAAGCTTAAACTAAATGATAGCTCTATTAGTTTTGAACCAGAGAGTTCTCTTGCTTTAGGTTCAGGATTTAGAACTGGATTTTTGGGAATGCTCCATATGGAGGTTATCAAAGAGAGATTAGAAAGAGAATTTGATCTTGATTTAATCGCTACTGCACCAACTGTTGTATATAGAGTTCAAAAAACAAATGGTGAAGAGATTGTAATCCAAAATCCAAGTGATTTGCCCGAACCTCAAAATATTGATTTTATTTTAGAACCATATATTAAAGCAACGATTCTTACTCCTCAAGAGTTTGTTGGAAATATTATAAAACTTCTTAATGACCGTCGCGGGATTCAGATAAAAATGGATTACCTAAATGAAACAAGAGTTTTATTAGAATATGATATTCCAATGAATGAGATTGTAATGGACTTTTATGATAAGCTAAAGAGTACAACAAAAGGTTATGCTAGTTTTGATTATGAAGCTATTGGTTTTAGAGAGGGTGATTTAGTAAAGCTTGATATTAAAGTGGCAGGTGAAGTGGTTGATGCTCTTTCAATTATTGTTCCAGAAACAAAATCAAGAACAAGAGGATTGGCATTTGTAAAATCTCTAAAAGAGTTAATTCCTAGACAACTTTTTGAAGTAGCAATTCAGGCAAGTATTGGGAATAATGTAATTGCTAGAAGTAATGTAAAATCTATGGGTAAAAATGTAACTGCAAAATGTTATGGTGGAGATATTACACGAAAAAGAAAACTATTAGAGAAACAAAAAGCTGGGAAAAAGAGAATGAAATCAATCGGTAGTGTTCAAGTCCCTCAAGAGGCATTTATGGCCGTACTTAATATAGAGAGTTAATATGGGTTGGACTTTTCATATACACCTAATCGCGGCTATTTCGTGGATAGGTGGAAGTGTATTTATGTTTATTTTGGGAGTTTCACTTAGGGATAAAGATGACCAAAAAGCAGTATATCCACGAGTAGGACCAATATTTGGATACTTTGAGATAGTATCTCTTCTTATTTTGGTATCAACTGGAATTTATATGATTATAGATAATGGACTTATTACAATTTTATTTGATGATAGTGTAAATACAAAAGTTATAGATTCTCTTCGTATAAAATTAATGCTAGTTGCTACAATAATTTTAGTTACAATAGTTCACACTTATATTGCATTTAAAACAAATAATATAGAGCGAACTAAATTAGAACATCTGATATCAAGAGCCTCTTCAATGGCTATATTTATAATCAATCTTTTTGTAATGCATTATGCTATTGTAATTAGAAGTATATTATAAAATATGATAGATTTTTTAACATTTAAAACTTTTATCTCAATAGATATACTTATACTATCTTATTATATAGGTGCTATTATTATTCCTATTAGTATGTGGTTAAGTAAATCTTATCTACAAAAAAGATTTAAAATATTAGATGATTTTTATAATTACTTAATGAAACTTTTTAGTAGATTGAGTTTAAAATATAGAGTAATATCTATATTTTTGATGGTATTAATGTTTATATTTATGGAGATAGTTTGGAGAATGTGTTTTGAAGCTATGATAGGATATTTTCAAATAATAGAGATATTAAAATCATAATAGTATGCTAAACTTTCAAAAAAAATTGAACCAAAAGATAAAATTGCTTTTACTAATAGAATTTCCAGATTGCTACTAAGGGGATATAGTTTAATTTATCATTGAAATATTATCTGTGCTTTTGTGGGAAAGCACCCTTGTATTATACAAGAGAAAGATATGGGGTGATGGAACAATTGAGATATGAAAAGGTCATAGCAAAGATTATAGAGCAGATTTGAATCAAATAGCTCTTAATATGATAGTAGAAAATAGGGCAAAATTGCCAATATATCAGCAAGTATCTAGTGGAAAGCTGATTCTATCTTTTTAAAAAACCTGAACGGATTGCATCACTGTTAATGATTATGAGATTATCGTTATTGGTATATTCTGCATTAGAGTATAAAGTTTGCAAAAATATGAAAAAAAATAACCTTACTTTTCCAAATCAGAAGGGAAAACCAATTGGACTATTTTAATGAAAATCATAAGATTATTTTGGAGTGTTTAGGCGATGATTACAAGTATTTTTACTTATAGTTTTTAGATTATTCTTTCTCACTCCATATACATCTATACTATTTTTGTTCAATTTGACTCTCTTAATAGGTTTTAAGAAAATTAAAACATAGTTTTAGATATATATATTACTTTTTATATTCAAAGTGTTGATAATCTTTGATACTTTTCCAATATCCACCCCAACTCCAGCCATATTTGGTAAATATTTTTCTGGCTTTATCATCGGCAAGTATCATAGCACGACTAGCAGATGTATTTTTGGTATGTCTTCTATCTCTATATTTTAGTGATTTTGTATGTGATATATTACCACTTTTTGAGATATAAGGGTTTTCAATTGGATTAATATCTATTGCTTTACCATAAGCATGTTTTGACCACCTAGAAGTCCCTGCAATATTTCTACAATTAAAAGCACTTGTATTATCAGCCTCAATTGAGGCAAAATCACTACCTTTAAAATCACTTATAAGAGCCATTTCTCTAATTGGATATTTTATATTATAAAGCTCTCTAAAAACCTTCACTACATTATGAGCCACTTTATAATGAACTATAAGCTCTCCTGTTTGAGTTTTACCATTGAAATCTATATAATTTAATTCTATATATCTTAGGTCTATATCTTTTACAGGACAATTTTCTTTGTAGCTATTTCCATTTATCATCCGTTCCAATATATCAGGTTCAATTTTAGATATTTTATAATCATATCCATCTGCCAAAATTATATAGGTTAATGCAATTGTCATTACTAGAATTTTTTTCATATTTATACTTTTCATATTATTTTAGATACAATTATAACATATAAATTAAAGGAGAATGATTATGAAAATTTTATTAAAGCTTTTCTTACTATTATTTGTAACTTTTGCTTATGCAGAATCATATAAGGTGATTAAGATACGAAGTGATGATACTCTAAGTGTAAGAAGTAATGCTGGTGTGTCTTTTAGAAAAATAGATGAATTAGCATATAATACAAAAAATATTAAAGTTATTAGATGTAAACTTGCCTACAATAATAGAGAATGGTGTAAAGTGCAACATCCATCTATCTATACAGGTTGGGTAAGTGCTAGATATATTACTCCTCAATATCGTTCATCACATAACAGAGAATCTATCGGAAAAAGATACCGTGTAGTTAATATAAGAAGTGATGATACGCTCAGTGTACGAAGTGATGCAGGGATATATAATAGAAAAGTAGATGAATTATATTACCATACTAAAAATATTAAAGTGATTAGATGTAAATATACTCCAAGAGGAAAGAGATGGTGTAAAGTCCAACATCCCTCTATTTATAGTGGTTGGGTAAGTGCTAAATATATTAGAGTGATGAGATAAATAATTTAAATATGGATAATATCAGTTTTTAATTTATCTCCAATAAAATCTCAAAATCGCTTAAATCATACAATAGTATATTTGGGGTTTTAAGATTTTTCAACTCATTTGAGTATCCATTTTTTGAAAATAGTGCATAATAATCTGCGTTTATATCTGATACAATAGATTTACTAATTAACCTATTTAGCTCATTTTTACATATCTTTTTATTTTTATATTTACATTCTCCCAAAATAGTTTTTTTATCTGTGGTAATAGACAATATATCAAACTCATTCTTTCTATCCCAATAATTACCATAACTTACTATATCAAATCTATAATTTATAATATCAGAAGATAGCTGTTCAAAAACTAGGCTTGTACATCTATGATAATGGCTTAAAAAGTATTCCCAAAACCTATCATATTCACTATTTTCTATATCTATTCTGTATGGTTCTACAAAACCAAACCAAAAATAGTAAAATGGATTTTTAAATCTTATTATAGACTGAACTTTATATGACCTTAATTCCCTTTTTAGCTTCTGCTTAGGATTTATTTTGATTGGAGATTCACGAGATGGCAAAATAGATAGAATATCAAGTTCAACCAGTTGATATATAATATCCTTACCCAAAGATTCTCCAATATGTGCTTTATTAAATATATGTAAAAGTTTTGAGTCCCCTCTCGCAATTGATATTAAAATATCTCTATATGGTTTTTTTATTAAAAAGTCTGGGAAAACTATATCATCATAAACTTGAAAATTTTGAAGAATATTTAAATCTACAGATAAGATAATATCATCATTTAAATCAAGAGAGACAAGCATCTCTACTCCACCAAATAGAGAAAAATAATCAATAGTTTTTTCTATATCAAAATCATTATGAAATTTATAAAAATTCTTAAATTGAGTGTTTATAATATATCCTTTAAATCATCTTCTCTAAAATATTATTTATATACAAAAGTATTATAGAGAATAAAGCCATAACTATTATAAAATACAGACTATTTTTTGACTTTATTATATCTTTAAACTTATCAAATCCAACTTCTTTAAGAGTTAAAATAAATAAAACCCAACCACCAATACTAGATGCTAATGCTAATCCCATTGCACCCATATACTGCATTAAAATAAAAGATAAAATAAGGTTTATTGCTAGTGAATAGGTTGCAATAATCGCAGCTTTACCTTGCCTTTTAGATGTGTATAAAAATAATGAAAAGAGTTTAGATAACCCAAAAGGTAATAATCCAATCATATACATCACCAATATATTAGCACTATTCATTCTATCAATATCTGTAAATTCACCTCTTTCAAAAAGTAACCAAACTATCACTTGAGATAAAATTATTCCTCCAGCCATCGCAAAACCCAATGTAAAAGCTAACATCCAAAATGCTTTAGCTAAATTTTTATCAATCTCTTTAATTTTATTATTTTTGATTGACTTTGAAATTGAGGGAAATAAAACGGTAGCTGTTGCAATAGCAAAAATAGCAAGAGGAAGCTGAAAGATACGATTAGCATAATATAGATAACTAATTGAACCTGTAACCAAAAATGATGCCATCCAAGTATCTAAAAAAGCAGCTATTTGAGCAGTGGAATTTCCCCACATAGCAGGGATAAACTGAGATATAAAAGTTTTCTTTTCTACAGTTATATCTTTTTGTTTTCTATATTTCCAACCACCTATTAGTAATTTATGAAGATTAAATTTTTTGATAGCAATAATATGAACAATAAGTTGCATCACTCCACCAATCAAAACAGAAAAACTAAGAGCATATACAATATCAATAGGGTCATCTTTGGCATATATTATCATCGCCCCTATCATTGAGATATTAAGCAAAGATGTAGAAAATGCAGTAGTGGCAAAATGATTTTTATATTGTAGAAGTGTTGCCAAAAATGTAATCACAAATATTAAATCAAGATACCAAAAATTAATTGCTACAAGGGGAGATGCTAATGCCACGGTCTCATCATCAAACCCTATTGCAATAGTTTTAGTCGCTAAATCAGAAAATATATTTACAATGATTGAGCCAAAAATAATAAAGATTAAAAATCGTAGAACTATTGCCGTAGAGAAAACTCCCTTGTGCTTTGATGCCACAAAAGATGGTAAAAAACTCTGAACAAAAGCACCCTCTGCAAAAATTCTACGAAATAAATTTGGAAGTTTAAATGCTATAGCAAAAATATCCGAGAATATGTTTACTCCCAAAGTGGAAGCCATAATCATATCTCTAATAAAACCTAAAATTCTTGATATTAAAATACCAAAACTATTGGTAAATATAGATTTGACCTTCATTAAATAGTTATCCTAACATTATTGAATATGGTCGTTTTAATTGAGTAACTAATTTACTTATACTAACACTTCTACCCTCTCTTGCAAACTCTTTACCATCCAAAAATACAATCATAGTTGGGATAGAAAATACTCCATAAAAAGATGAAATCTCTATATTATCTTTTGCATTTAAATAAATCTGCTCTATTTTTGGAAAATTTTTATCAAATGCCTCTCTGAATTTGGGTCTAAGAGCTTCACAAACATTACAATTATCTCCCCAAAAATATATTAAAACCCCATCTTTTGTTGCAATAATATCTTGCATCTCTTCTAAACTCATCTTGTACCTTTATCTTATAGAAAATTATTTGATATAATAACATATTTTTTTTAAAAACCTCTTTCATAAGTTACCCCCTATTTCTTATTTTAATTCGCCATACCTCAAAGAGGATAAAACTAGAAGGATAGCAAAGAATGGTATTGTAGAGAGGTCTCCAACTTTATCATAGGTGTAAGTTTTAAGATATTTTTTATAAAAGTACCGTTACCCTTAGTTTTAACATAATCATAGATAATTTTGAAACTTCAGCAATGGTTCGCTGAGATTCAACTCTATGATACATAGCTTAAATTGCAAAGCCCAACCCTAACCTTAAAATTTCTAATAAAATTCTAATGAAATGAAGCTACACTAATTATCTTATCAAATTTTTTATCATTTTGAGCAATAAGAAGTAAAAATAGCTCTTTTGGAGTTTTAGATCTATCAACCTCTATTTCAAAACTATTTTTTATTTTAGTTTTATATTTAAGATAATATCGTTTTTAACGAGCCCTTTAACATTATCTTTATCTCCTGATATTGAATATGCTACTTTTTCATCATCTGTTATAGACTTTATCATATTAAATTTAATATTTATATTGCCACTAGAGATTGGATATATTAAAAATTTATAATACTGTTTTAGATTATGATACCTATTATCTTCTCTAAAATCAATCTGTCTAAATCTAAATTTTTGACTTTTTTTGATGGAAAAATTAAATAACATAACTTTTGAGTGGTCAAGTTGAGATAGATTTACATCTAGTAAAATTGCCTCACCTTGATAAGCACTCTTTTTACTAATATCAAATGTTATATCCATATCCTTAGCATCTAAAAAGTTAATAATCAAAAGAACGGTTATTATTATTTTAATCGACATTCATCACCCCTCTAAACTTAAACTAATATAAAACAACTAATCATAAAACTCCTCGTAATTATCCCCTAAGCACTCCAAAATAATCTCATGATTTTCATTAAAATAATCCAATTGAGTCCCT
>Ga0256842_1000065_pt1 | contig 78354 bp, 62 predicted proteins | sample 4559240metaG_FD_185973 | JGI IMG/M metagenome (GOLD analysis project Ga0256842, IMG submission 185973) | Hydrothermal vent microbial communities from Guaymas Basin, Mexico - 4559-240 | ecosystem: Environmental > Aquatic > Marine > Hydrothermal vents | place: Mexico: Guaymas Basin | collected... | reverse complement strand
GAAATAGTTAGAGTTAATGGTAAATACAGGATATTCCTTCATGATTTGCCGGAGTACGATGACTATGAAAGAGTAAATTTAGTGAAGACAGCTTTTATGTCAAGGCAAATACTTGAAAAACGTCTTCAAACATTACGGTACGAATCATTGCGTAAAGCAAGACTTAAGGCTATGGCACTTGATAGTGTTAGTAATGAAACTAATAATAGTACTGTAATAATTAATCCAAGCAATAAAAAACATTTTAGAGCAGTAACTTATAATGATATTAAGCCTAAAAAGAAAAAATCAAATATTGATATTAATAATTATGATTTTGGTGGAACGGTAAAAGATGAAGGTGCAGAAGCAGCATTAAAAGCTGCCAAAGAACGTGGCCCCGCTGACAAAATTAAAGCTGCATATAACTCACACCCCTATAATGTAGAATATAATGTTTCACAAATAGTGTCGCAAATTGACTTTAGTTATATGAATTATTCATATCAACCATTTACTAATCCGGTTTACCCCATATACATAAATAATGGCTTTAATGCGTTTATTAAACTCGGTGTAATGGATTTATTGGAAGACTATCGATTAGTTGGTGGTGTTAAGTTATCGCCTACTTTACAAAATAATGAATACTTCTTAACATTTTCAAATTATAAGAATCGTTTTGATTTGGATTATACATTTCACCGTAATGTTATTGATGAAATCAATCCGGATTATACATTAACAACTCATTATATACATGAGTTTTTTGTAAAAGTAGGAATGCCTTTAGATAATATCAGAGGCTTTAGAACTACCATTACTCTCAGAAATGACAATGGTGTTGCTAGAGCAACAGATTCAAAAACATTGATTAAGCCTGATGTTATGCTCAATAATGTTATTTTGAAATTGGAATATGTTTACGATAAGTCTAGAAAAGGAGGCGTTAACATTCTGTATGGAACACGTTATAAGATTTTTGGAGAATATTATCAACCAATAGAATATTTAGATAAAAATATGTTTGTATTTGGTTTTGACTTTAGAAAATATATCAAAATTTATAAAACTTTTGTGTGGGCAAATAGGTTTGCCGGAAGTACTTCCATGGGGAGTAATAGGCTTATTTATTATATGGGTGGTGTTGACAACTGGATGAATGCAAAGTTTAATACAAATATACAGGTAGATCAAGAACAGCCTTTTGCTTACCAAACTTTGGCGACTAATATGCGTGGTTTCTATCAAAATATTAGAAATGGCAACAACTTTTTATTGTGGAATACAGAGTTGCGTTTCCCTCCGTTTCAGTTTTTTAGTAAAACTCCGGTTAAGTCCCAGTTTTGGAATAATTTAATGTTTGTTGGTTTCTTAGATGTTGGTACTGCCTGGACGGGAATTAACCCTTATTCCGATAATAATTCATTATTTAAGAAAGAAGTTTACAGACAACCTATACTTATTACAATTATAAATCAAGATGATCCTCTTGTAGCTGGATATGGTTTTGGGATTAGATCTCAAGTTTTCGGTTATTATATGAGAGCTGATTGGGCATGGGGAGTAGAAAATTCAGAAGTTCATAAAAAATCCGTTTTTTATTTTTCTTTGGGAATGGATTTTTAGATATATATTATTCGTAGTTTTTGCGAGAGTGATGTAAAAAAGCAATGGTATTATTTGTTTTACACAATAAGTATTTATTATTCTTTTGATATCATTCTTTTAATAATAGATTATTAATAAAGCAAGTATTGACCTTAATTAGATGATTTCACCCACTTGTCAAAATGTAATGGTGTGTAAGTTTGTAACTTATAATAAATAGCATAAACGAAGTTAAGTTGTAAAATTTTAAATATATGAGAATGAGTATAACTACAGTGTTAATATTAGTATTAATAGGTTTGGCTGCTGGTATATTGAGTGGCTTTGCTGGTGTAGGTGGAGGTGTAATAATTATTCCTGCATTGATTATGCTGCTTGGCATGAGCCAATTCGAAGCTCAAGGTACAAGCCTTGCAATGATGATTCCTCCAATAGGAATTTTAGCTGCAATTAACTACTATAAAGATGGTTATATTAATTGGAAATATGCATTGATATTAGCAATTTTCTTTGTAGTGGGTGGCTATTTGGGGTCTAAATTGGCTTTAAGTATCTCTCAGTCAATGGTGAAAAAATCTTTTGCGGTTTTTATTATTCTCATAGGAGTGAAAATGTTTTTTGATAAGTAATATTTGATTTGTAAAATGTAAATTTAGGAGATTAGTTATTAAGATATATTTGTATTTCGGATTAAGCCTAAAGGTTTACTGATTTTGATTAGAACAGACTATAAACATAAAATATTATAAGAAAATATGGCATCTATATTAAGACAAAGAATTGAGCAGCATTGCCGTTTATATCATAGCGAAGTAGTAGCAATTAGAAGGCATTTACATGCCAATCCCGAGCTAGCTTTTCAAGAACACCATACAGCAGATTTTATTGCATCAAAATTAGAGCAATATGGTATTCCTTATGAGAAGAATGTTGCTAAAACTGGCGTTGTTGGTTTTATTGAAGGAAAGAAAAAAGATAAAGTTATCGCATTAAGAGCTGATATGGATGCTTTACCAATTACGGAATTAAACGCAGTGCCTTATAAGTCAAAAAATGAGGGAATAATGCATGCTTGTGGTCATGATGCTCATTCTGCTATGTTGCTTGTAGCTGCTAGAATATTGAATGATATTCGTGCCGATTTGGATGGTAGTATTAAGCTGATTTTTCAGCCATCTGAGGAGGTCCTTCCTGGTGGTGCTAAGGCTATGATAGAGGCTGGTGTACTTGAGAATCCTCATGTACGGCATGTAATTGGTCAACATGTTCTGCCGACTATGAATTCAGGTAAAGTTGGTTATAGGTCCGGGATGTATATGGCTTCTACTGATGAAATTTATTTAACGGTTAAAGGTAAAGGTGGTCATGGTGCAACTCCCGATTTGAATATTGATCCGGTTCTTATTGCTAGTCATATTGTGGTTACAATGCAACAAGTTGTGAGTAGAATTGCTCCTCCTACAGTTCCAACAGTAGTGTCTTTTGGGAGATTTATTGCCGAAGGACAAACAAATGTAATTCCTGATGAAGTAAAGTTATCAGGAATATTACGGACTTTCAATGAAGAGTGGAGAGAAAAGGCAAAGGCGAAAATTACTAAGTTAGCTGAAGAACTTGCACAAAGTATGGGTGGAAGTTGTGAAGTTAATATAGTTCCTGGATATCCTTTTGTAGTTAATGACCCTACACTAACAGAGAATTTAAAGCTATTTTCTAAAGAATATCTGGGACAGCGTAAGGTAGAAGAGTTGGATATGAGAATGACTGCAGAAGATTTTGCCTATTACGCTCATAAAGTGCCTAGCTCATTTTTTAGAATAGGAACCAAAATAAGAGGTAAGGATATTACAAATCTTCATACTGCAACTTTCGATATTGATGAAGACGCTCTTTATCGCGGAATGGGAAATTTAGCTTATATTGCGTTTAGAACATTAGAAGAATTACCTGATTAATATTAACTCGTGTTAATAATACTAAAGAGGGCTGCAAGTTAAATTTGCAGCCCTCTTTTTTTAATAACCAAAGTTTGATATAAGATTTTTATAACATTAAGCTAATAGCTTATGTCGAGCTTAGGTGAATAAAAATTCTACATTATAAGCCCAATACTTGAGGCCCTTGCTCATAATAAATATCCTTAGGAATATTAGCATCTGCAAGACGTTTTAAATCTTCTTTTAACTTAGGAGTAACTACTGCCCATTTATCAACAAAAGCTTTGGCAACTTCATAATCACCATCTCCTTGCAACTTAAGTATATCTTGGGTTAAGGCTGTACTTGCTTCCTTCATCTTTTTAATATTTACATGATATGTTCCGTCTTCTAATCTTGTAAACGCTCCTCTTTCAAGGAAGTAATTAAACCTTATTAAATTAGCTTTTCCATGAGCACTTGCAGCTCCAAATCTTATACTTCTGAATATACTTGCCATAAAAGTTACATAATTATCTTTAAGGTCAACTTTTCCAAGTTCTCCCATATTAGCTAATTTAGTAACTAAATATAGACCTAAAATATCAGCTTTCCCTTCTTCTAAGGCTGAATATTGTTCTTTTAATGCAGTACGACAAGTTCCATTACCGGTAATGGTGTTTTTTATTCCCATTCCATGAGATACTTCATGGAACATAGTATTAGCAAAAAAAGCATCAAATTGTATATGAGAACGTTGTTCTTTATCAATCAATATTTTAGAGATAGGAATAAGAATTTTATCAAATTTAGCTCTCATAGCATTCTTTAGTTGTAACTTCCGTGATCCTTTTTGTAATTGAACCTCCTCATCATTTGGTAGATTTATGGCAATAGTTTTGCTTCCTGCATTACAGTCTCCGGCATAATAAACTACATCATAGGCATTTAGGTCAACATCAGAGCCTGGAGTTTCAGCTTTGTATTTAGCATCAACAGGCAATTCTTTTTGCATCTGTGGTAAAAACTGAGCGTAATATTTTAGCTTCTCACTCCATTTTACGTCTTTAATTAGGATAAATGATTCATGTGCTGCTTTATAGCCAAACAAATGGTCTTCGTAATTTTCAATAGGCCCAACAACAAAGTCTATATTAGAGTTTTTCATATCCATCCAAGCCATATCACTTTCCTGGTATTTGTCAGTAAGCAAGGCTTCAGCTCGTAAGCTAAGGTAGTTCTTAAGCTGAGGGTTCTCTGCTTTTTCCGATGCTTGCTTTAACAAATCTGCGGCTTTTGTAACTTCTTCTTTAAAGGCTTCATGATACCATACTACTTTTAATGCTCCGTTTTCATCTCTTCTTAAAACTGTATATAAGCTTTTTTTGTTTGGTTCTTGCAAAGCTTCAAATTCTTCTTTTGTTATATCGGTAGGGTAGAAATTTGCTCCCGCAGGCTTTTCCCCAAAACCATTTAAAAAAGCTTTATTGCCATTTAATCTATCCCATGGCCCATAGTTTATTTTTGTAAATAATTTTACATTTTCATTATTGATTTTTGCTAAAAGAGCATCTCTATTTCCGTATGCCTCCTGCCAATAAATGTCTTCCATTATATCAGCAGCTTGAAACATTAGTTTTAGTACTTCTTTTTCACTTGCGCTTAAATGACTAATGTCTGCGCTTAATTTTACTTTTGCATATATATCAATAGGAGTACCTTCCACTAATGTATATGTTTCATCGTCTTTTTCTTTGCTTTTCTCCGCTTTTGTTGTACTTTTTTCATTGTTACATGATGAAAATCCAATCAATGCAAATAAGCTAAATAATAAAATGGTCTTTCTCATAGTGTTTCGTTAAATGGTTATAAATTATGTTGGCAAATTTACAAATTAAATAATATTTATTAAGTATTAAAATTGAGAAATAAATGTACTTTTGAACCTTAAAACGATTAAAGATAAATATTATATGAGAATAAAATATATTCTTGATGATAAGTAACTTGGCGTTGTCGGCGCATAATAGTTAAAAGCTGACTATTAGTGGTTATAACAAAGGCGCTTCTACGGGAGTGGATTTGATAGGTGCAATGTTGAGGATAAAAGAGATTCTAACTACTGGGGCAGTGAGCAATGTTTATGGATTCTTTTCATTAACAATTTCTGAAGGAAAATATACTATTATATATTCACATATAGGATGTCATTCAGTAAGCAAAAAGATAAATATAAATATACAAGGAGATGCTATTGGAATTTTTTCTGCACAAACTGTTTCTGAAATGACATTAATTGTTAAATAATTTAGGATGTTTAATATATTAAATCGACTTAATATGGAGAAAAACGAATTACAAGAAATTTTGGATTTTAAACAAGCAGAATATCAAAATCCTAAATTTATAGAAACAGACCCCATTCAAATACCTAAACAGTTCTCAAGAAAAGAAGATATTGAGATTTCAGGTTTTATTGCAGCAACATTGGCTTGGGGACAAAGGCCTCAGATAATTAAAAAATCTCAGCTATGGATGCAATTGATGGATTATCAACCTTACGATTTTATTACCCAGGCTTCAGATAAGGATTTTTGTAGATTTAGTAATTTTGTTTATAGAACTTTTAATTCTGATGATGCATTATTCTTTTTGGCTTCATTACAAAATATTTACTTAAATCATAATGGCTTGGAAACTGTATTTTCTAAATTCCCTGATGATATTAAAGCTAGTATAGCTTATTTTAGATCTGTTTTTGTTGAAACAAAGCACTTAAAACGAAGTGAAAAGCATTTGGCAAATACTGATAAAGGTTCCGCAGCAAAAAGGATAAATATGTTTCTTCGTTGGATGGTTAGAGATGCAAAATATGGTGTAGATTTTGGAATATGGAATATAATTAGTCCTGCAGATTTAATGATCCCCCTTGATACTCACAGCAGTAGAGTTGCCCGTAAATTAGGATTATTAAATCGTAAGCAAAATGATTGGAAAGCAGTTGTAGAGCTGACAAACAATCTTAAAACATTTGATCCTATAGACCCTATTAAATATGATTTTGCTTTATTTGGTATGGGGGTTTTTGAGAAGTTTTAGAATAAAAAATAAATTTATTTCGTTATAAATGTATAATCAATTTATGGCATATTATTAATCTATCGACTATTGCAATTTAGATTTGTAATTTACATTAATAGTAGCATATAATATTCAAATATTTATCTCACATGAATAATGCAGGTTATATCTATTGAATATTCATAAAATTATAATCTTATATTGATTTTAGCAAATATCCTTTCCCTGCCTATTAAAAACCGAAATCTGAATTATATATTGATGTTATTAAATTATAATGTATATTTGAAAACTGAAAATACAGCTGAATTTTAGACCTTTTTGATTATGGAAAATTTTATCTTTATTCTTATTGCTATCGCTATATTTGGATACAAACAGTACCAAAAGTCCATGAAGAAAAATAACGAAATTGAATTACAAAATATTGAAGCTAATCCTAAGGTTGAAACTTCATCTATTGAAAATATTGAAAAAGAAATAGAAGGCTTTGTTAATAATTTTTTCGGTGAAAAAGAATTTGATAGTGAGATAAAAAGTGAAGTGATAGATAATAATGTGTTAGGAGAAGAATCTATAATTCAACATGATATAGAAAATCACGAAACCGATATTATTGGGAGAGAAATTGAAAGTATCGAAACCGAAAATATCACTTGTGAAACCGAAAAAAATAACAAAGTGCAATTTGGAATTAATCAAAATAAGGAAAATGAAGAGTTGGAAATAGTTGATTTTGACCTAAGAAAAGCAGTGATATACGATGCCGTGTTGAACCCTCCGTACATTATCAATTAAATGCATGTTAAATAAAGTTAAAGTTAAAGGTATTTTTTCCTATTTTTGAGCCCTTTAAATGTACAAGAATTATAAATAACATAAAATTAAGTATATGATTCGTAAGTTACTATTATCAAGTATGATTTTGTTTGTATCTTTCTTTGCTAAGGCGCAGTCTGGTACTTTACAAGGGAAAGTTACTGATTCCGAATCCAATGAACCAATTCCTTTTGCTAACGTTGTTGTTGAGCTAGGTGGTAAGGTTGTGAATGGTGGAACTACAGATTTCGATGGTAAATACAAAATTAAGCCAATTCAACCGGGTAAGTATGATGTAAAAATTTCTTATGTTGGATATAAAAAGAAGATGTATCAGGGCGTTATTATCAATGCCAATAAGATTCGATTCTTAGATATTAAATTAGAATCATCTGCTACAAACCTTGATGTTTTTGAAGTGGTTGACTATAAGGTGCCATTGATAGATAAGGATCAAACTTCTACAGGTGGTACAATGACCTCTGAAGAGATAGCAAAAATGCCTGGTCGTTCTGCTACTGCTGTTGCTGTTACTGTTGGTGGTGTATTCTCCGATGAGAATGGTAATATGGGAGGTATGCGTGGTGGTCGTAACGAAGGTACTGCTACATATATTGACGGAGTACGTGTTATTGGATCTTCTTCTTTGCCACAATCTGCAATTGATCAGGTGGCTGTTATTACTGGTGGTACTCCTGCTATGTATGGTGACCTTACTGGTGGTATTATTAATATTACAACAAAAGGACCATCTCGTAATTTTGGCGCAGGTGTAGAAGCTGTAACATCTACTTTGTTAGATGGCTATGGATATAACTTAATTGGGCTTAGCGTTCAGGGTCCGTTAATTAAAGGAAAAGACTCTACCAAATCTACTTCACTATTAGGTTTCTTTATTTCTGGTGAAGGAAATTATACAGTTGATGGTTCTCCAGCTTCTATAGGTACTCATAGAATTAAAGCTGATAAATTAGATTATCTAAGAAAAAATCCTGTACGTCCTTCTGGAACTGGTTTTGGTTCTTTCCCTAATTCGGAATTTGTGTATAAAGATGATATGGAAAAACTTCATACCCGTGAAAATGCTGAGTCTATGTCTGCCAACTTTGCCGGAAAAATTGATGTTAGAACTACTGATAATACCAACCTTACTTTTGGCGGTTCATTTAGATGGAGACGAGCAAACTTATGGAGTCAAGCAAATTCATTATACAATCCGGAAAATAATGGTGTTAACGATGCCACTACTTGGAGGGTTTATGGTAAATTTACTCAACGTTTTCCTACTGGTAAGGATAGTAAGTCTCTAGTTAAAAATGTATATTATAGCATTCAAGCCGACTATTCTCGTACCAATTCCAAAACTTATAACCCTTTGCATGGTGATAATATTTTTAACTATGGTTATGTGGGTAAGTTTACTACTCATTCTGTCAAATCTTTTGAATTAGGTAGTGATTCTGCTACAGGTTTAAATAATGTATATATTCAGAATGGTTTTAGAGATACTTTATATGAATTCCAAAGGTCTGAAATTAATCCGAACTTAAGTAATTATACCGACCAGTATTATAATCTTTATGATAATAATAATTTTTATCGTAATGCCTTAACGGTTCAAAATGGAGGAGCTCTACTTAATGGTCAGTTACCTACTAGTGTATATGGATTATATAATAATACCGGTACTCCATATAATGGTTATAGCTATTTTGATAACTCTCGATTTGGCTTGAATGCTAATGGCTCTGCCGATATCGGAGATCATGAATTGCAGTTTGGTATTCAATACGAGCAGCGTAAAGAAACTGGTTATGGTTATAATCCTGCCGGACTTTGGACTCTTATGAGAGGAATTACTAACAGACATATTGCTCAGTTAGATAAAGCTAATCCAATACTTATTATGGACGATGCCGGTGTTTTCCAAGATACAATAGAATATAATAGATTATATGATGCCAATACTCAAGCATATTTTGATAAACAATTGAGAATTAAATTAGGTTTGCCAGTTGATGGTACAGATTGGATAGATTTGGATAGTTATGATCCTTCTACATTTAGTATTGATATGTTCAGTCCGGATGAGTTGATGAATAGTGGTAACCCATATTTATTCTATTATGGATATGACCCTTATGGAAATAAATTGCAAGGAAAACCTGCTTTCGAAGATTTCTTTACCGGTATTGATGATAATGGAAATAATTCACGTACTATTGGTGCTTATGAGCCTATCTATGTTGCTGGTTATATTCAAGATAGATTCTCAGTTAATGACTTGATTTTGACAATAGGACTGCGTTTTGATAGATTCGATGCAAACCAGAAAGTTCTTAAAGACCCTTACCTATTTAGCGAAGCTAAAACTGTTAAAGAAGTTAATGACCCCAATTTAGGTTCTATACCTAGTAATATGGGTGACGACTATGTAGTTTATGTTAATGATGTGAATAACCCATCTGCAATTCTTGGTTATCGTGATGGTAGTCGTTGGTTTAACTCCGAAGGTACTGAGATTAGTGACCCAACAACTATAGAAACACCTTCAGGAATAGCTCCTTATTTAGTTAATCCTGATCAAAAGGAATTATCAGCTACTGCATTTAAGGATTATGATCCTCAAAATACAATTTCACCTCGTATTTCGTTTTCTTTCCCTATCTCAGATGAGGCTCTATTCTTTGCTCATTATGATGTGTTAACTTCTCGGCCAACAGGAAGAAATAGAATCCCTATGATGAACTATTTCTTTATAAATCAGGTTGGAACATCGATTATTAATAATCCTAATCTTAAACCTGAGCGTACTACTGACTATGAATTAGGTTTCCAACAGAAAATTTCCAACTCTTCATCTATTAAGTTTTCTGCTTATTATAGAGAAAATAGAGACCAAATACAAGCTTACCGTTTTACCAGTGCATATCCGGTTGATTATATTTCATATAATAATATCGACTTTGGTACAGTAAAAGGTGTTACATTGGCTTATGACCTTCGTCGTACAAAGAATCTTTGGATGAAAGTTAGTTATACTTTGCAGTTTGCAAATGCAACAGGTTCTAGTGCTACTTCAGGTATTAATCTGGTAACATCCGGTCAACCTAACTTACGTACTTTGAATCCTATTAACCAGGATAGAAATCACACTATTAATGTTACTGCTGATTATCGCTATGGAAGAGGTAAGAGCTATAATGGACCAACTATTACTAAAAGAGTAAAAGGTACCGATAAAGTAAAAGTTATTAGGATACTTGAAAATACTGGAGTAAATATGGTATTTACCGGTGGTAGTGGAGTACCTTATAGTAGGCAAAGTAATATTACTTCTGCATTATTAGGCGGTAATAATCCGGTACTTAAAGGTTCTATTAACGGGTCTCGTTTGCCTTGGCAGTTTAGAATGGATATGCGTATTGATAGAGACTTTTATCTAAAACGTAAAGAAGGCAGTAGGAAAAGTCCACATTACTTGAACGTATATTTCCAAATACTTAATGTTTTGGATGCTAGAAATATAGTTAGTGTATATAGGTATACTGGTAATCCCGATGATGATGGGTATTTATCAGCAGCAGAGCATCAATCTTCTATTTATGCGAAGAACGATCCTCAATCATTTATTGACTTATACTCAACTAGAATTAATAACCCATATAACTACAGTTTACCTCGAAGAATTCGTTTCGGTATAATGTTTAACTTCTAAAAAGAAACAAACAATATTTCAATTATGAAGAAATTTATAAATATATTCGCACTTATAATAATAGCTGCATTATTTACAACTTCTGCCTTTGCTAAAAATGTACAAGGAGAGAAAAAAAGTGCAAGGAAAAGCAGTAGTGCACGTACTAGTGCTGCTGGTTGTTTGCCTGCAAAAGCCTCAACTGAACTTAATCTTAACAATGTAAGAGCACGTATTAATACAGGTGGTGATATGTGGTGGGATTTGCAGACCACAGCCCAATATGAAATACCAAAAGGTTCTTCAAAAACAGCAATGTTCTCTGCTTCATTATGGCTTGGTGGTACGGATGTTAATGGCCAGTTAAAAGGAGCTTTTCAAAGATATAGAGGTAATGGTGATGATTATTGGCCAGGCCCACTTACAAATGATGGTACTGCTAGTACTACCTCTGATGTGTGTAATGAATATGACAAACTTTTTGTTATTACTCGTGAGCAAGTTGACAATTTTTTATTGAAATATAATAATTCTGAGTATCCGGATTACTCTGTACCTGATATTATCAAAAATTGGCCTGCAAATGGCGATGTTTCAAAAGGTCAAAGCCAGTATTTGGCTCCTTTCGTTGATTTGAATGGAAATGGTGTTTATGAATGGGAACAAGGTGAATATCCTTATTATGATATTACAAATGCTTTATGTAAACCAACAAAAGATGCTAATGGAAATTATTATTATACTCCAACTCCTGAAGGTGGTATCTTAGCAGATGCTGTTCTTAAAGGTGACCAAACTATTTGGTGGGTGTTTAATGATAATGGTAATATACACTCAGAAACTAAAGGTAATGCAATTGGTGTGGAGATAAGAGCTCAAGCTTTTGCTTTTACTACTAACGATGAGATTAACAATATGACCTTTTATACTTATGAGATAATTAATAGATCAACTTTCCGACTTACAAATACTTATTTTAGTCAGTGGGTTGATACGGATCTAGGATATGCTAATGATGATTATGTGGGTTGTGATGTTTCCAGAGGATTAGGATATTGTTACAATGGATCTGCTATCGATGGCTTGGGCCGCCCACAAGATTATGGAGCTCAACCTCCTGCAGTAGGTGTGGATTTCTTCCAAGGACCTTATATGGATGCTGATGGTATTGATAATCCTAAATATGATTCTAATGGTGTTCAATTGTGCGATGAAAGTATTAATGGTGTTAATTTTGGTGATAGTATAATTGATAACGAACGTTTTGGTATGCGTAAGTTTGTGTATCATAATAACCCTCCTTTTGGTACGAGCGCAACACAAGACCCAACATTAGCTCCTGAGTATTATCAGTTTTTAAGAGGTATATGGAAAGATGGTACGAAAATGACATATGGTGGTGATGCTCATAATACCGGTGGACCTGAATGTGATTTTATGTTTCCTGACGAAACTGACTTTTGTGATTGGGGAACTGGTGGTGTAACTCCTAGCCCTAAAAAATGGACTGAAGAAACATCTAATAATGCTCCCGGTGATAGACGTTTTATGCAGTCTGCTGGGGAATTTACATTAGAGTCTGGTGCTATTAATTATATCACTGTTGGTATTCCTTGGGCTAGAGCTGCTTCCGGAGGACCTTTTGAGTCAGTTCAATTATTACGTAAAATTGATGATAAAGCACAGGCTTTATTTGATAACTGTTTTAAAGTACTTGATGGCCCTGATGCTCCTGAAGTGATTGTACAAGAACTTGATAAAGAGATTATTCTTTACCTCAAAAATATTAAGTCTTCTAATAATGCTAACGAAGATTATATAGAAGAAGATGTTACAATTTCTGCCTTGAATGATGATACTACTCATTATGATCCTTATTATCATTTCCAAGGATATCAAATTTATCAGCTTGCTAATGACGAAGTTTCTTTGGCAGATTTGAATGATCCTGATAAATCAAGATTAGTAGCTCAATGTGACCTTAAAGACTCAGTTGGTAATTTGGTTAATTATACTTATAGTGACCAACTTGGAGGAAATATTCCTGAATTGAAAGTTGAAGCTGAAAACAAAGGAATTAGACATTCATTTAAAATTACAGAAGATAAATTTGCTTCTGGTGATGTTAAGCTAGTTAATAATAAAAAGTATTATTTTGTGGCAATAGCATATGCACAGAATAATTATTTACCATATTCTCAAGACCCTGGAACATTAAATGGATTGAATGGACAGAAAAAGCCTTATTTAGCTGGACGTAAATCCGCCGTTGGCTCAATTAAAATTCATACTGTTATGCCTCATATTCCTAGCCCTGAAGCTGATGGTACTATTGCAAACTCAGAATATGGTTCTGGACCTATGATAACTAGACTTGATGGTAGAGGTAATGGTGGAAATGACTTGGAGTTGACTCCTGAAACTAAAGCTAGAATATTAGCTGAAAATCAAGTTGAGAAAATTGAATATATTAATGGCCATGGCCCTGTTAATGTCAAAGTTATTGACCCATTAAATGTTGAAGCCGCTGATTATATATTGCGATTCTTCCCTGAGAGCGGTACAGATGTTAATTCTGCTCGTTGGAGCTTAGAGAAAAATGGAGTAATTATTATTGATACCAGTGATGCTAATATTTCTGTGGGTAATGAGCAATTATTACTTGACGAAGGATTGAGTATTCAAATTCAGCAATATGAAGGTGCAGGACAAACAGAATTAGAGACAAATGGTTTAATCTCAGCAAATTTAATCTATCAAGATTCTTCTCATCGTTGGTTAGGAGGTTTGCCTGATTTTGACGGTGGTTTTGATATAGATGCTAATACGCCTAGTGCTTTGAACTGGATTCGATCAGGTACACTTGAAGATAAAAATAAGACATTCCATAATGATTATGATCCTGATCCTTCAAAATGGCTTGATCCTAATGAAATTTATGAAAAATTGATAGGTGGTACATGGGCTCCATATCGTTTAGCTTCAATTTATGAAAATGGTCCTGCAGGTACTCCTACCCATAAAACTTATAATCTGGCAAATGTTGAAGGTATTGACTTAGTATTTACTTCAGATAAGAGTAAATGGACTAGATGTGTTGTAATAGAAACAGGTGACGATAATGTAGCTAGTGAAGGTAATAAGAAGAAGTTTCAATTGCGTGGACATGCCTCTGTTGATAAAGATGGAAACTACGCTTCAAGTTCTAATGGACAAGAAACAGACCCTTCCGCACCTAACTATATTTCCGGAGAAGGTATGGGATGGTTCCCAGGCTATGCAATTAGTGTTGAGAGCGGGGAAAGATTGAATATTATGTTTGGTGAGTCTTCTTGGTTAGTTGGTGAGAATGGTAGAGATATGAAGTTTAATCCAACATCTAATTACTTTACATCTGTTGGAGATGTTTTGATGGGAGGAAAGCACTTTGTTTATGTGTTGCGTCATTCTCCTGATGCTAATGGTTGTCCTGCATATGATAAAGGTAAATGGCTTTATAATATGTTAAAAGGAAATCCAACTAGTATAAAGTTAATGCAAGTTCACCGTGAAATTATGTGGACAGGTATTCCTATGGCTATTGATGGTGAAGAGTGGTTGCAGAATGATGCTTTAGTTAGACTACGTGTTAATTATCCTTATAAGAAAGATGTTTGGAGTACTAATAATACTGTTGTTCAAAGTACACACTTTAACAATAATTATCCTGCGTATGGATTCAATACTGGAAATATAGCTACTATTAAAAGTGATTTGATAACAGCTGAAACAGCTCTTGATTTAATTCGCGCAGTGCCAAATCCATATTATGCTTTCTCTGCATACGAGACTAACCAGTTGGATAATCGTGTTAGAATTACTAATCTACCTGAACGATGCACTATAAGTATTTATTCATCTAATGGTACTCTTGTTAGGAGGTTTAATAAAGACGAATCAAACACTTACTTAGATTGGGACTTGAAAAATACAGCTGCTATTCCAATTGCAAGTGGTATATACTATATACATATCGATGCTCCAAATATTGGAGAGAAAATAATTAAGTGGTTTGGCGTAATGCGACCTGTTGACTTGAATGCATTTTAATATTGAAAATCAAAATAAATCATATAATGATGAGAGTATATAAAATATTGATAATGAGTCTTGTGTTAAGCTTAGTCTTTGTCGAAGCTTACGCTGGAAATAAAGATAGAGCCGGTGAAGCTGGAGCTGGTCAGTTGTTGATAAATCCTTGGGCAAGAAGTAATGGTCTTGGAGGTTCAAACTCTGCCAATATTAGAGGATTAGAAGCGCAATTTCTTAATGTAGCTGGTATCGCTCACACGCGTTCTACTGAATTAATTTTTTCAAATACTACATGGTTGAAAGGTACAGGAACAAATATAGCTGCTTTTGGTTTGACTCAGAAATTGGGTGAAAATGGAGGAGTTTTAGGACTTTCTGTTGTTTCATTCTCTTACGGAGATATTCCTATTACTACTGTTGATCAACCAGAAGGTGGAATTGGTACTTTCTCTCCTAAGCAGAGTAATATTAATTTATCTTATGCAAAGGCATTCTCTCATAGTATTTATGCTGGTATTACTGTAAAGATTGTTAGTGAATCTACTTCGTCTACAAAGGCTTCCACCGTTGCTATTGATGCTGGTATTCAGTATGTTACCGGAAAGAGTGATCAGTTTAAATTTGGTGTAACTTTGAAAAATGTTGGTCCAAATATGAAGTATTCTGGTGATGGACTTACATTTCGTGGATTTGTACCAGGCCAAGCAAATGCTATGACTGTTGAACAAAGATCAGCAGGATTTGAACTTCCTACTTTAATTCGTATTGGTGCTTCTTACGATTTGTTTATCGGTGATAAAATGACTTTAACTCCTGCATATACTTTTACTTCTAATTCTTTTACTAATGACCAACATTCTTTAGGGATGGAATTTAAATGGAGTCAATATCTAGTTCTTAGAGCTGGTTATACTTATGAAAATGGAGCTTTTGATGCAGCTCAAAGAATGAATGCTTTAAGTGGATTTGCTGCCGGTATTTCAATTGGAGCTCCTTTTAAGAAAGGTGATGAAGCGGGTTTCTCTATTGATTATGCTTATCAAACTACAAATCCTTTTGCAGGAACACATAGTGTGGGTGTTAGACTTCACTTATAATATATATTAAATATACACGAACAGTATATTAAAAAAAATTATTACTTTTGCAGTGAAAATCAGAAGACTATTTTGGCCTTCTGATTTTTTATTCGATTTTCAGACTTACATCAGAAATAATTTTAGTGAATTCAGAATTTTATTACTGGACATTAATTTTTTTTTTCTGTGTTTTTTTGTGTTTGTTATCAATATTAAATAAAATTAAAACATTTAATTATGTCAGATATACAATTTTTCTCTAAAGAAGGTCTTGCTAGTATAAAGGAGGAACTTAACCATCTTACAACAGTAGAAAGATTATCAATTTCTAAGCAAATTGCTGAAGCACGTGATAAAGGTGATTTGTCAGAAAATGCAGAATATGATGCTGCTAAAGAAGCTCAGGGCTTATTAGAATTAAAAATTTCTAAATTGCAGAAAATTGTTCAGAATGCAAGATTACTGGATGAATCGAAAATTGATGCTTCAAAAGCATTATTACTTTCAAAGGTTACTTTAGTAAATAAAGCTACAGGAAAAGAAATGGTTTATACTATCGTACCTGAAAAAGAAGCTGATTTTAAATTAGGTAAGATTTCTGTTGGTTCTCCTATAGCGAAAGGTATTTTAGGAAAATCTGTTGGTGATATTGCAGAAATTCAAGTGCCTGCAGGTCTACTTCAATTAGAACTAATCAAAATAGAACGTTAGATTATGAGTTCTATCTTCACTAAAATTGTAAAAGGGGAAATCCCTTCTTATAAAATCGCTGAGAATGAGTTGTTCTATGCTTTTTTAGATATTAATCCATTGGCAAAAGGGCATACTCTTGTTATTCCTAAACAAGAGATTGATTATATATTGGATGTTGATGAGGATTTACATGCTAAATTATGGAATTTTGCACAAAAAGTTGGTAGAGCTATTGAAACAGTTGTTCCATGTAAAAGAATTGGAATTACAGTTATTGGTTTGGAAGTACCTCATACGCATATTCATTTAATACCTATTAATAGTATTTATGATATGGATTTTAAGAAAGAAAAGTTAGCATTGTCTGCCGAAGAATTCCAAGATTTAGCCAAAAATATATCTTCGGCTTTTAAGAAATAATTTATTGTAATAACTTGAGTTTGATATAAGATTTATCTTACAGAAATTTAATAGTATGCTATAACTATCGCTGAAAATCATGGAGTTATATGTTATGAGAGATTTTTAGTGCAAAGATACAGTGTTATTGGCTTTTTAGCCCTATGGTCCTGTCGATTAGAAATCCAATTATCAAAACTGTGAGTAAAGCTTATGTCGAGTTCAGGATACTAGTAAGTTACATCCTCTAATATCAGAATTATCGAATCTCCCTAATATTTCAAAACGATTGTTCTCAAGAAGTTTACCCAAATCCTGAGTAGCAATAAAAGAGCAAGAGTATAGATTGTATAAATCTACAACATTTATTCCTCCTGTCTTTCCTTTTGCTATTAAGCTTAATGGGTCGTTGGGGTCTCTGATAAGTATTTTCATCCAAGGTGGATACTCAAATATTCCATTACCATTAGAATATGCTTGTGACATCAGTTCTGTCATTCCGTACTCCGAGTGGATTTGCTTTACCCCAAAGCTTTTCTGGAGAATACTATGAAGTTCTTGTCGTAAAATCTCTTTTCTTTTACCTTTCATGCCTCCTGTCTCCATTACAATCAGATCCTTATAATTGATGTTGTAATTTTCAGCAAATTCTAATAGAGCAAAACTTACCCCTAATAAAAGAACTTTTTTATTTTGTTCTGATAATTTATTTAGAATATTATGCAAATCAAGGTAATTGTATAAATAAAATCCGCTGTGTGAATCTTTTGAGCTTTTTATTAAGTCTTCAGTCATAAAAATTAATGATGACCCTTCCCTTTCTAAATATGATGGTAGTAATGCCAGAATAGTATATTGCTCAATATTCCCATACATATATTTAAATGCTCTTTTGTACGATTCTCGGTATAATGCTATTGATTTTACATAATGCTTAGAGGTTTGATTCCCAGTTGTGCCACTACTTTGAAAAATAATTTCACTATTGCCTTCGAAAGATTTTATTTTATGAGATTTAAAAAGAGAGATTGGCATAAAAGGTATATCTTCCACTGTTGTAATATCTTTAGGATTAATACCTAAATTATTTATCCATTGTTGATATATTAAATTATTATTGTATTGATAATAAAACACTTCAATGGCCGTTGTATTAAAGTCATATTCATTTTGAATATGACTAATTTTTTGTTTTAATTGAAGTGAATTTAACATTAAATTTATTTCGTTAATTTTAAATTATTAATTTTGCAATAACTGCAAAGATACTAATATCATTATAGAGCAGTTAATTCATATTTAAATTATGTATAAATTAATTATAATATTGGTTTTTCTTACGTTGGCATTTACTTCATGTGTTAAGCATGAGGTTTATCCTATTGAACCAATTATTGAATTTAATGACTTTGTTAAAATATCGGATGGTACTGGTGTTGATAATAAGGGATATTTGATAATTAATTTTACCGATGGAGATGGTGATATTGGCTTGGAAACTGATGATACGTTGCCACCATATAATGCAAATGGAGATTATTATTATAATTTTTTGATAGACTATTACGAACTGAAAAATGACAGCTTTGTTAAAGTAGAATTGCCAACAACTTTTAATGCAAGAATACCAAATGTGGAAGATGAACTAGCGAGTAGAGGAATAAGGGGTGAAATTCAAATTGAATTATTCTTTAATAATTATAGTTCTACTAGTGATAGTGTGAAATTCTCAGCACAAATTATTGATAGGGCTTTGCATAAAAGTAATATTGTTTTTACTCCTGCCATATATGTTGACAAAATCCCTTAGTTCGAAAAATATTTTGTTTTCAATTAGACTCTTTTATTATCATTATACATTTTTGTTAGTTTAATATTATGAATTTTGAATATCAAAAAAATGATTTTCTAATTGCTAAGATAAATTCTTATAAGTGATAAATATTTTCTTAAATATCTTTAATGAATTTCTTTTTTGTGTCATAGTATATTATTTTTGTAGCTTGCGATGAAAAGAAGAATTAATTTATATCATAATTTATTAAAGAGAAGGGGATTTTATACTCTGGCCTGGAAGAGTGTATTGCGCTTAATAATTATTTCGATAATAGTGGGTGTTGCGTTGTATATTGCACAGACTTATATAGTTGATTTTAAGGAGAATGTAACTATATTTCTTAAAAAATTAGATCCTCCTTTTGTGTTGATACTTTTTTTTATTTCCGAAACTTTTTTAGGACTTATACCTCCGGATTTTTTTATTGTTTGGAGTAAAGCATCATCGCATCCTCTACTTATGTTGACTTTTATTGCAATATTATCTTATTTGGGAGGAATAGCAGCTTATTTGATTGGAAACAGAATTTCAAACTTTCCGAGAGTGCATAGATGGCTTATTAATAAATTCTCATCACATTTTGCTACATTACATAAATATGGAGGTTTCTTGATAGTGTTCTCAGCTTTATTCCCTTTGCCATTTTCTACTATTACATTAGTTGCTGGTATTTTAGATTATCCTTTAAAGAGATTGTCACTATTAGGATTAACTCGTTTGCTTAGGTTTTATATATATGCTGCTGTGTTGTATAATATTTTTTAAAATAAATTAAGAGTGTATATAATGGTAAACCCTGTTAATTTTGTTATATAACAAATTAAATTTTGTAGTTTTGCATAGCAAATAAGAGTAGAGGTTTAATAACACTTATGATAGAAAGGAAAATAGCAGTTATTGGTTCTGGAAGTTGGGGGACAGCCTTGGTGAAATTACTTGGTCACAATGTTGACCAAATAGGTTGGTGGGTTAGAAGTACCAAAACTAAAAATTATGTTGAAAAACATGGTCGTAATCCTGTTTATCTTCAATATGCTGAATTAGACCCAAATACGCTGGATATTTCTGTAGATATGACATATATCGTTAAGAAATACGATATTTTGATATTTGCTATTCCTTCTGCATTTCTTCATAATAGTATCACAGAGGCTGGTATTACACATTTCGAAAATAAGATAATAATTTCTGCTATAAAAGGTATTGTGCCTGAGTTTAATCAAATAGTAGCCAATTATTTTCATAATAATTATAATGTTCCATATAATGATATTGGAATTATAGCTGGACCATGCCATGCTGAAGAAGTTGCTATGCAGAAGTTATCTTTTTTAACAATTGCATTTCTACAAGAAGAAAAAGCACAGCATATTGCTGAGCTTTTTTCTACATGGTATATGAAGATGAAGACTTCTGTTGATATTGCAGGTACTGAATATGCCGCTATGATTAAGAATATTGTTGCAATTGCAAATGGTATTTGTATCGGACTTGGATATGGGGATAATTTTCAAGCGGTGCTTATTGTTAATGCTATGAGGGAAATTCGCAGATTCCTTGAAGACGTTTTTCCTCAATATAGAAAGGTGATGGATACAGAATATGTGGGAGATCTTTTGGTAACTTCTTATTCTAAGTTTAGTAGAAACAGGACTTTTGGTACATTTATTGGCCGTGGGTATTCTGTTAAAGCTACTATGGCAGAGATGAATATGGTTGCCGAAGGTTATTATGCGGTGAAATGTTTAATGGAAATTAATAAGGAGCATAAAGTGTATCTTCCTATAGCTGAGGCTGTTTATAATATTCTTTATGAGGGCATTTCTCCAGTTATTGAAATGAGACTTCTGTCAGATAAATTAAACTAATGCGTAAGATTTACATTAATATATAAATAGTTAATTAAATACATTAATACACACAAATAAATTACAATTTTAAATTTTATTATTATCATGAAAAAATTACTATTAAGCTTTATGCTTTTTCTATTGTTCACACTTGGAATAAGAGCTAACGCTTCAACTCCACCTGATGAAGGAATGTGGCTTCCAATGCTTGTTGAACGCCTTAATTATACTGATATGCATAAAGAAGGTTTACACCTTACTGCTGAAGAAATGTATAGCATTAATCATTCGAGTATGAAGGATGCCATTGTTAGTATGGGGTTCTTCTGTACTGGAGAACTTGTCTCTGATAAAGGCTTATACCTTACAAATCACCACTGTGGTTATGGTACAATACAAGCTAACTCAACTGTAGAACATGATTATCTTAGAGATGGTTTCTGGGCTACAAAGTATGAGGAAGAGCTCCCCGTACATGATGTAACAGCTTATATTTTAGAGAGGATGGATAATGTAACAGATTCTGTACTTGCTGGAATTACTGATGAGACTTCTGAAGCTGAGCGCGCAAAAATGGTTCGTAAAGCTATTGCGAAAATTAAAAAAGCTAATAATCCTGATGGAGTTTATCGTGTAGATATTAAACCATTCTTCAATGGTAATGAATTCTATATGTTTATTTATAATCAGTATAAGGATGTACGTTTAGTTGGTGCTCCACCAGAGTCTATTGGTAAATTTGGTGGTGATACCGACAATTGGATGTGGCCACGTCATACCGGAGATTTCTCTATGTTTAGAATTTATACCGATAAAGATGGAAATGGTGTTTCTTATTCTAAAGATAATATACCTATGAAGCCAAAGCATTATTTACCTGTTTCATTGAAAGGTGTTAAGAAAGATGATTTTGCTATGATTTGGGGATATCCTGGAAGTACTGACCGTTATTTGACATCTTATGGTATTAAGACAGCTTTGGATGAAATAAACCCAACTATTGTTGATATCCGTACTCATAAGCTTGATGTAATGAAGAAGCATATGGATATGAGTCATGCTATTAGATTAAAATATGCTGCAAAACATGCTCAAACTGCTAACTATTGGAAATATTTTATTGGTCAAAGCAAAGGCTTAAAGTCTAACCATGTTTATGATAAGAAAGTTGAAATAGAGAACAGATATTTAAAGTGGGCTAATGCTAATGAGAAAAGAGCTGCCAAGTATGGTGAGGCCCTAAAGATGATAGAAGAAGGCTATAAAGAACAACAGCCTTATAATATTCCTTTAAAATATCTTGAGGAAGCTGTTTTCCAAGGTCCGGAAAATATATATTATAGTTTTGGAACTTTCTCTATGTATATGACTTTGAAAGCACAAGCTAATAAAAAGTCTAAGGAAGATAAAGCAAAATATAATGAAAGTATTAAAAGTCAAGCTCAAGAAATTGCAGCAGGTATGGCTGAATATTTCAAAGATTATGACTTTGATACAGACAAAGATATGTTCCAAGAGCTTATAGGAATGTATTTTAAAAATGTTCCTAAAGAGTATTCCGCTTTCAATAAGAAAATTAAATATGATAAGAAAGTTAAGGACTCCATTGTAAGTCAAGAAAGATTGTATGTTATTGATATGATAAATAAAAAATACAAAGGTGATATTGCTAAATATACAGATGCTGTGTATGCAAAATCAATATTTGTAGATTCTAATAGAATGCGTGCATTTTTGAATAAACCTTCTTTAAAAGTACTAGAGAAAGATCCGGGTTTTCAATTGACATTGGCAGTGGTAAATTCTATTCGAGATATTTATAGTCACCTTGGCGATATAGATAAAAATATGGAAAAAGGTAAGCGCCTGTTTGTTGATGGACTTCGTAAAATGGATACTGGAAAGAAATATTATCCAAATGCAAATTCAACATTAAGAATGACTTATGGGCAGGTTGAACCTTATCAGGCTCGTGATGCAGTAGAATATAACTACTTTACTACTCTTAAAGGTGTTATGGAGAAAGAAGATCCAAACAATGAAGAGTTTATCGTTCCGGCTAAACTTAAAGAATTGTATAATAATAAGGATTATGGACAATATGTTGATAAGGATGGGACAATGCATGTTTGTTTCCTAACAAATAATGATATTACAGGTGGTAACTCTGGAAGTCCTTGTATTAATGGCGATGGTCAACTTATAGGTATTGCTTTTGATGGTAACTGGGAAGCTATGAGTGGTGATATTTTCTTTGAGAATAGCATTCAACGTACTATTGTCGTGGATATTCGTTATGTGCTTTTCGTAATAGATAAGTTAGGAAATGCCGGTCATTTGGTAGATGAGATGACTATTATTAAGTAATAAGTAAAAAATTACGCCACAAAAAAGGGAAAGTATTCATTATTTTTTGTGGCGTTTTTATTAGAATGTAATAAATATAACAGTAATGAAAGAATTTATAACTCAAATGCCTAAAGTAGAGCTTCATCTTCATATAGAAGGAAGCCTTGAACCTGAATTAATGTTTAAACTCGCTCAGCGTAATAAAGTTGATTTGCCTTATTCAACAGTTGAAGAGGTTAAGACTGCTTATAAGTTTGGTAATCTTCAGGATTTTTTGGATATATATTACGCAGGATGTAACGTACTTATTCACGAACAGGATTTTTATGAAATGACTCTGGCTTATTTTCAAAAAGCTAAAGAGCAGAATATTCTTCATGCTGAAATATTCTTTGACCCACAATCGCATACCGATAGAGGAATTGCACTTGAAACAGTGGTTAATGGAATTCGTAGAGCTATGAAAGAAGCTGAAGCTTGGGGGATTAGCAGTGGTTTGATATTGAGTTTTTTACGTCACCTTTCTGAAGAAGCGGCCATAGAAGTATTGATGGCAGCAGAGCCTATGAAAGATGAATTTATTGCTGTAGGTCTTGATTCTTCTGAAGTGGGTAATCCTCCTCAGAAATTTGAAACAGTTTACAATATTGCTGCTAAGCAGGGTTATTTGAAGGTCGCCCATGCCGGGGAAGAAGGCCCAGCTCAATATATTTGGGATAGCCTTTCATTGTTGAAAATAGACCGCCTTGACCATGGCAATAGATCTATGGATGATGAGGATTTATTGTTAGAATTGAAGAATAGAAATATGGGCTTGACACTATGCCCTCTTTCAAATTTAAAATTACAGGTTGTTAAAGATTTACGAAATCATCCTGTTAAGAAAATGCTTGACTTAGGCCTTAAGGTTACTATAAATTCTGATGATCCTGCTTATTTTGGAGGCTATATGAATGAGAATTTCATTGCTACAACAGAAGCTTTAAATCTTTCTAAAGAGGACTTAAAGAAACTTACACAAAATGCAGTAGATGTTAGCTTTGCTGATACTGGCCGTAAAGTAGAATTATTAAAACTTATTGATAGCTATTTTAATTAATTCTGTATTTGAGATGACTTATATCCTCAATATTGAAACTTCAACAAAAGTATGTGCAGTTAGCTTATCAAAAGATGGGGTGTTGCTCGACGATATTGAAAATAAAGAAGGGAATTCTCATGCTGTTAAGCTTGCCCCTTTTATTGATGAATTATTAAAGAGAAATAAGATAGAGTATTCTTCTTTATCAGCTATTGCTATAAGTAAAGGCCCTGGTTCATATACAGGTTTAAGAATTGGAACTTCCACAGCAAAGGGACTTTGCTATGCTCTTGATATTCCTTTGATTTCTATTAGTACCTTACATAGTATGGCAGCTTTGGCAAAGCTGTTGCATGATAAGGATAAAAATGTTCTTTTTCGACCTATGATAGATGCCAGAAGAATGGAAGTATATTCTCAAACCTTTGATTTTGAGTTGAATAATAAAAATGATATTACAGCAATAGTTGTTGATGAGAATAGTTTTAAATCAGAACTTGATTCTCATAAAGTTCTTTTTTTTGGTGATGGTGCAGCAAAATGTATGAATATTATTAATCACAAAAATGCTGTACTTGTCGAAGATGTAGAAGCAACAGCGGTCGGTATGGTTTCTTTATCTTATAATAAATTTATTGCTGGAGACTTTGTAGATGTAGCATATTTCGAACCTTTCTATCTTAAAGAATTTGTTGCTGCTATTTCAAAAGTAAAAGGTTTAAGATAGAATTGTAGAACTGTAATTTTATATTTTATTTTTAGCGTTTCAGCCGGCTTTTGAAAAGCCTCAATTATCTCTCTGTTAATAATGATATCTTCATAAAGATGAGATTTTAACTTTAGTTTAAGTCTTTAAGTTGGAATAGGAAATTATTTTTTTATATAATATATATTTACAATTATTATTATTCGATAAAAATTTATCCTTTGATTACATAATCAATTGGTCATCAATATTATAAGTGCTTTTAAAACTATGATTTTAGAAAATAATCTCCCTAAAGTAGAGAAAGTTGTATCAACTTATCATCAATTATATACCAATACTTTTCTGGATTTTCAATAAATTTAAATAAATGTAGTTGAATAAGAAAATTTTACACATTTTTCAAGGAATACTATAAACTATACTTAAAATATCTCGTTATAATTGCACAATGAAATAATACATTCAATTATGACAATTGATTTTGTGTTATTTCTAATTTATTAATCATTAAAACTTATACTATGAGTATTAATAAAAATATTGCAATTAGCGACAGTGGTTTCCTCTTCAATCCAAGTTCAGGAGAATCATTTTCAGTAAATCAAACAGGAACTGAAATTTTGAATATGATAAAAGAAGGAAAGAGCGATAACGAAATTTGTGAGTATTTTCTAAGTAAATACGATACTAATGCTAATACTTTTGATAAAGATTTGCAAGATTTTAAGGAGATGATATCACAATATCAGTTAACAGATAATGATAAAGCATAGTATTATGAAGCCTAAATATACAATTGCGTTAAGTGGTTTAAATGCCATCGATAATCCTGGACCAGGTGTTGCTGTGGCGCGAGGACTTAAAGAAGCAACTTCATTTGATGCAAGGCTTATTGGATTTAGTTACGAGTCGTTGGAGCCTGGAATTTATATGCACGATCTTTTTGATAAAATATATCAAATACCTTATCCTTCGGCAGGAACAGAAGTTCTTAAAGCTAGATTAGAATATATAAATACTAAGGAAAACATTAATGTTATTATTCCAAATTTTGATGCTGAACTATATTCTTTTATGAAAATTGAGAATGCACTGTTAGATATGAATATTAAAACTTTCTTGCCTACTTCACAACAATTTGAGGAAAGACATAAAGTTAATTTGCCGGAATTTGGTAAAAAGTATGATATTAATGTTCCTCAGTCTAAAGCAGTTTATGACCCTTCTGAATTGTATCAGCTAGGTAGCGATTATTCTTTTCCTATATTAGTAAAAGGCAAATTCTACGATGCATATATCGCTTATAATATTGAGCAGGCCAAGACATTCTTCAATAAAGTAAGTGCAAAATGGGGTTTGCCAATTGTGGTGCAGGAATATATCCGTGGAGATGAGTATAATGTTACAGGGCTTGGCGATGGTGAAGGAAATACTATTGCTGCAGTGCCAATGCGTAAACAATATATTACAGATAAAGGCAAAGCTTGGGGAGGAATATCTATTGATAATAGTGAACTTATTGAGCTTACTCATCATTTTATAAAACAAACTAAATGGCGTGGAGGATTTGAGTTAGAACTGATGCGTTCGCAAGATGGCACTTATCATCTTTTGGAAATAAATCCTAGAATGCCTGCTTGGATATATTTGGCTGTTGGTGTTGGACAAAACATTCCTGAAGCATTGGTAAATTTAGCTGTTGGTAATACCATTAAACCATATCAATGTTACGATATTGGTAAAATGTTTGTCCGCTATGCCTACGATATGATTGTTAATATTGATGAATTTGAAAAAATATCTTCACAAGGAGAATTATAAACCTTAACTTAATAAAAGAAATATTATGACTAAATTGAAATATGAACGCCCGCTTATAAAAAGATTAGAGAATGCTATGCCAAATAAGTTTGGTATGAGGACTGAGTTTGTTCCAAAAACTCATATTGATAATGTTGCTGTAAAAGATATTATTGAAGAACATGGTTCTCCTGTATATGTAATATCTGAGAGTACATTGCGCAAAACTTTCAGAAATGCTTATCGTGCTTTCAGCACTAGATATCCTAAAGTACAGTTTGCTTGGAGCTATAAGACAAATTATATAAGTGCTGTATGTAACACTTTCCACCAAGAGGGCTCATGGGCAGAGGTGGTTTCTGGTTTTGAGTATGATAAGGCTAGAGGCAATGGTGTTGATGGTAGGTATATTATCTTTAATGGACCGGATAAAACAGAGGATGATCTTCGTATGGCTATTAAGAATAAATCACTTATTCATATCGACCACCTTGATGAGTATTATATGATATTAAATTTAGTGGAAGAACTAAATATTCGACCCCAAGTGGCTATTCGTGTGAATATGGATACTGGAATTTATCCTATGTGGGACCGTTTTGGATTTAATTATGAGAATGGGCAGGCTTGGGATGCTCTTAATAAGATTATGATGTCAAAGAAAATGGATCTTATAGGACTTCATGCACACATTGGAACATATATGATGACTGCTGAACCATATGGTGTAGCAGCAACTAAGCTTGCTGACCTTGCTGTTGGCTTAAAACAGAAGTATGATCATTATGTGAAATATATTGACCTTGGTGGAGGCTTTGCATCAAAAAATACTCTTAAAGGTGCTTATTTGCCTGCCGAAGATACCAACCCTACTTTTGATGATTATGCAGAGGCTATTACTTCTGCTCTCTTGAATAGTAATATCCATCCCGATCATTTACCAACTTTGATATTGGAAACAGGTCGTGCATTAGTTGATGATGCAGGTTATCTTTTGGGTACAGTTATTGCCAACAAAAGAAGCAGTACAGGAAAGCGTACTACCGTTCTCAATATAGGTGTAAATTTACTTTTTACAAGTTTTTGGTACGATCATAAGATTACTCCTGCTCAAGAGTTCTCACATCATGTGGAAGATACTGTTCTCTACGGTCCACTTTGTATGAATATTGATGTTATTAGGGATAATGCAAGCTTGCCTCCTTTAAGTAAAGGCGATAATGTGGTGATTCATCGCGTTGGAGCTTATAATATGACTCAGTGGATGCAGTTTATTACCCTACGTCCCAAGGTGGTAATGATTACTGAAGATTCTAAAGTAGAGGTGATTCGTAAAGGTGAAGATATGAGCAGTATCTCTAATTTTGAGAAGATTCCGGAACATTTGAGTACATTTGAGCTCTAATATTTTATTATATGATTAAGTCTAAAATAAAGTCGGTTGTTTATAGCATATTGAATTCTTACTCTCAGATATTTTTCTCTGATGGTAGATTGTTAGGTTTGATATTGTTATTGGTTTCTTTCTTTAATTTAAATGCAGGTGTTAGCGGAGTGATAGCCATTGCCTCAAGTCATATTACAGCTTATTTTCTTGGACTTAATCGTACTAAAATAATTAATGGATTATATGGTTTTAATAGCTTATTAGTTGGTTTAGGATTAGGTATTTATTATCAGTTCAACTGGCAGTTTTTGTTATTGCTAATATTTTCATCAATATTAACTTTATTTGTAACTGTTGTATTGGAAGCTATTCTCAATAAATATGCATTGCCGTTTTTAAGTTTACCATTTTTGTTTGGTATATGGATGGTTAGCCTTGCTGCCAGACATTATGGGAGTTTAGAAATAAGTGAAATAGGCGTTTATGCCTATAATGATATTGTTTTGATTGGTGGTAATGATTTGTTGCAAACGCATTTTGTATTTAATGATATTGCCATTCCAGAGTCATTAAGTCTATACTTTATTTCATTGGGAGCTATTTTCTTTCAATATAATATTTATGCAGGTATTATTATTGCAATAGCTTTACTTATAAATTCTCGTATATCTTTCTTGCTTAGTTTAATAGGGTTCTATGCAGCCTATTTCTATTACCAGTTTATTGGTGCCAGTTTGGGAGAATTGAATTATGGATATATAGGTTTTAACTTTATTCTTTCGGCAATTGCCATTGGTGGTTTTTTTATTATACCTTCCATATATTCTTTTGTGATAGTAGTCCTACTTATTCCTTTGTTGTCAATATTGGTAACAGGAACTACCGACGTGCTTTCTATTTTTCAACTTTCAACATATTCACTGCCGGTAAATATTGTTGTGATAAGCTTCTTGTTAGTATTAAAGTATCGAGAACGATTTTTTAGAAAGCCGGAACTGGTTAGTTTACAGAAGTTTTCTCCGGAGAAAAATTTATATTCTAATCAGAATTATTATACCAGATTTGGTGATAAATCAATGATTTCTATTCATTTCCCATTCTCTGGAAAATGGCTTGTTAATCAGGCTCATAATGGAGAATATACTCATCAAAAGGACTGGAAACATGCATGGGATTTTGTTATTGCCGAAAATGGTTTGGAATATGATGGTGATGGTAATTTACCACAGGATTATTACTGCTACAATAAGCCTATAATTGCGCCTGCCGATGGTGAAGTTGTGGAAATTGTTGATTTGTATGAAGATAACAAGATTGGAGATGTGGATATTGAGCATAATTGGGGTAATAGTATTGTAATTAAGCATGCTCAATATCTCTACAGCCAAGTAAGTCATATCAAAAAAGGGAGTTTTAGAGTTGAAAAAGGTCAGTATGTTAAAAAAGGAGAAATACTCGCAACAGTAGGTAATTCCGGTCGTTCACCATTTCCTCATTTGCACTTTCAGTTGCAATCTACTCCTTATGTCGGTTCCAAGACATTGAATTATCTCATTGGCCCATATATTAGCGAAGAGAATTCTAAGTTTAATTTTGTTAATAATGGGGCTCCTAAATTGAATGATATTGTAAGTAATATAGAAATAGACTCTAGTCTGAAATCGAAATTTAAGTTTGTGCCAGGCATGGAAATAGAATGGGAGTTGGTATCAACTAATTCTGATAAAGGGTTTAATAAAGAGCAGATTAAATGGATTGTGGGTTTGGATTTTTATAATCAAACATATTTATATAGTCCTTATACAAAGAGCTATGCTTATTTTAGAGCTAATGAAGAAGAGCTGATTTTTACATCCTACAATGGCTCAAAATCTGACCCTTTATATTGGTTTTATCTGACTTCATATCGTATGATATTTGGTTATTATAAAGGTATTGAAGTAAATGACTTTTTACCTGCAACCATTTCTAATGCTAAAATACTGATGTTTTTGCAAGATTTTATAGCTCCTTTTTATATTTTTATTAGACCTGTTTTTAAAATACGGTATTTATCCAGAAAACAGTTTTTTGATGATAGTGAATTAGAGCTTAAGTCTGAGTATAATGATATAATATTTAATAAATCTATTGGTAATATTACCGCTGAATTTAAATATTCTTCTACTGATTTTATTTGGAAAGTACAGAAGAATAATAAAGAATTTGTATTTAAAAGATTATAGAATTATGCGTTTTATATTAATTATAGTTTTTTCTTTTATAATAGGAGTTATAGTTTCAAATGCACAGGAGGATATAAATTTTAAGACGGTGGAGTCAAAATCATTGTCATATTATTATGCTTCTAGTTGGGACTCATTAATAATATTTGGTAAAGAAGCTGAGAAGCAGGGATTTGATTATTATTATCTAAATTATAGATTAGGAGTTGCTTATTACTATACTTCTAATTTTTTTATGTCTTCATTCTATTTAAATAAAGCATATAAGCAGAATAAGTCAGCAATTTTAGATTCCTTTTTTAAAGAAAAGTATTTTCTGTCTCTTTTGTATTCAAAGCAGAATATGGCAGCATATAATTTGTGGGGTGTTGCCGATACCATAGAGAATTTTGCCGGCATTAATTATAAGGGTAATTTATACTTTTTTGGTTTATATGGAAATATGGTCCCGTTGATAGAATCTAATAAATTTAGGGCAAATGATAATTCTTTAATTTCTCAAACTAATTATGAAAATTCTATTGGTTTGGCCGGTATTATGTATTCAGGTTTAATAACTAAGAATATTGAGCTTGATTTTAATTATAACTATGCAAAGTTACAAATGATAACTGCTGTGGAGAATTCAAATGTATTTGAGATAAGAAGGTTTACTTTGCGCCAGAATGCTGTTAATATTAAGCCAAAGTATTGGTTTGATAGAACAAATAATATTTCTATTGCCGGAGGTTTTTCGAAAGTCAACGGAAAAACTTATGGTGTTGTTGACTCCCTTGATATGAGTTTGGGCTATGCTAATTTTTCAACAATTAGTTTTATGGGTGGAATGCAATATGAGCATGTCTATAAAAATAGTATTTGGGGTTTAAGTGGAGTTGTTTCTAACTTTGGAAAATCCGATTTGCAGTTACAAGCAGGAGCTTCTTTCTCTTGGTTCCCTAAAGGAAATATTGACTTTTATTCTATTACTCAATTACATGCATTTCATGATGGTATTGGCTCTTTACGACCAATATTTTATCAAAAAGTTGGTTTAAAACTTATTCCTAAATTATGGCTGGAGGTTATCGGAATTTATGGTGATGTAAAGAATTTTACACTTTTAAGTAATAATTATTCTTACGAAATACCCAACCATACCCACGGATTGGTTGGGAGTAAATTTATTTATGTATTAAATAAGCATATTAATTTATTTTTAGGTGCTCAATATTTTTGGAAATATACAGAGAAGGAAGAGATTAGTTATAGTAATATTTACGATTTAGAAAAAATTAATTATCAACAAATAAACGTTTTAGGAGGATTACAATGGAAGTTCTAAGAAAAATAACTTTAATAATAATTTTTGCAGGTTTTTATAATTTTATTATGGCTCAAGATAATATTGAGGTTGCTTTTAAAAATAGCTATGCAAATGAAGTAAAAGGCGAATATTCAAAGGCGGTAAATCAGATGAAAAAGGTTTATAATGCAAGTTCTTATGAAATAAATATTCGCTTGGCTTGGCTATCATACGAAGCCGGTCAATATACAGAAAGCCTTGCTTATTATACTAAATGCTCCGAATTAAGGCCTCTAAGTATTGAGGCTTTGTTGGGCTTAACATTTCCCGCTTCTGCTATGGGAAATTGGGAAAAAGTAATTATTGCGTATAAGAAAGTCCTTAAGATTGATAAATATAATTATACAGCAAACCTTCGTTTAGGGCAGATTTATCTCAACAGGACAGAATATAAAGCTGCGGATAATTATTTACAGTTGCTACTTAATATGTATCCTTTTACCTACGATGTGGTTTTAAATTCAGCTTGGAATAATTATTATATGAGTAAATATCGAGAAGCTAAAGTGCTTTTTGAAAGAGTGATGTGGTTAAATCCTGGTGACGAATCTGCTAAATCCGGTTTAGAAAATATTAAATAGCATTAAAAGGTTTATTATGAAATATTTGTACATTTTAAGTTTAATAGTCTTTATTTCAACTATCTCATGCAAAAAACAAGAAGAAGTTACTATTTATAAAATTGGGCTTGAAACTTTTACTCCTATGTCTGTTGGAAGTTATTGGGTTTATGATGTTTCTACTGTTGATACTTTGGGTAATGCTACATTTGTATCTTACGATAGTACTTATATTGAGTCAGATACAAATATAAATGGGGATATTTATTATGTTTTTAAAAGTAGTTCTTCACTAATCTATAAGCAGTTTCTTAGAGATTCTGCTATGTATTTGGTAGATGAGACTGGCCAAAAGTTTTTTAACCCGATGAACTTTACTGACACATTATACAAGAATGTTATCCCTAGTCTTAATAATGATACACTGAATTTTACATATAGACTTATGCGTATGCCTGATAAGCCTACAATATGTATGGCAGGGACTTTTAATACCTTAGATGCTGAGATGACAAGATATTTGCCATTTCTTAATCTTACTTCAAAAAGCCATTATTTCTATGCTAAGGGTGTAGGTTTGGTGTTACGTCAGGATTTCCCAATTTACGGTAATGTTAGGACTTATAATTTAATTAGGTATAATATAGAAAAATAGGTTATTAATATTTAGGTTATTCTGTCATTCCATTTGGGCCAATGCCGACTTTAGCTTCTTTAAGAATATTACCTTGGAAATCCATTATTACCATTTTTCCTTGGCTTGAAAAGTCTGTACTTTCAAAACCATATAAGTTTCCCTTACTGTCGGCAGAAATCCCATAAAAACTTTTATCTATTAGGGCGTTGGTGTCAAGTTTTTCTTGGTCTAATTCGTAATTATAAATGCCTTGGAATCCATAACCTCCTCCTATAAAAAATTTGTCTTCAAGATTATTGTAAACAAGCTGCGAAGGATGTCTTTGTTGAAACAAAGTATTTTTGCTTTCTATAGTAAAATTACTACTTAATATTTTTACCAATTTGCTGGCAGTATGCCCAATTACATTCCATGAAGCATCGTAAATAGTTTTTCCTTTGCATAAAACATAAAAATAACTTGAGTCAGAATTAAATTTAACATCAGAAGGTACATCCCCCACTTTTAATGTCTTAATTACATTATTTGTTGTTAAATTAATTATTGAAATAGTGCTATCAGTTGTAAAGCCTCCACTATTGCATACTATTAAATTATCTTTGGTGGAAAGTATCTTCTCAGGGCCATTACCAACATCAATTTTCTTGACAATATTATTATCTTTTAAATCTACTACCACAATTTGTCCACCATCGCCCCAGCAACTTATATATGCTTTATTATCAATTATATGCATATATCTGGGAGAAGTAATATTTGTAATTGTACCTTTTTCTTCAAATGTATTTGCATTTGAAATCTCTATTTTCGAAGATGCATTAACAACATAATAAAGTTTATCATCATAATGATATATCGATTGTAATACATCTCCTAATCCTCGTCCATTTATTTTTTTAAACACTTTATTCTCAAGCTTGTCTGTCTCGGGGTAGTAAACTGATAATGAGGCATTGTTATAACCAAATGCTCCCTCATTACTTATATATATAGCTTTTGAATCTGGGGCGATTTTAATAGGATCTTCTATTATTTTTTCGGTACAAGATGTTAAAAGAAGAAAGAAAACGAGATTTAAAAAATAGATTTTGTGCATTTTATTTTTTATTTAAAAATAATCTTATACTTAGCTCGTAATTACACAGTGGCATAGCATACGAAGGCATAGAAACATATTCTGTATTCCAAATATTATTCAATCGGAACATTATAGCGAGTTTATTATTATTTATTTTAAAGCTTTTATTGAGGATAATATCTCCTAACAAATAAGTGTCAAGAAAGTCAGTATTATTAGCGTTAGTATAACGCTTTCCAACATATTTTGTAATATATTCAAAACTAAATTTCTTATATTCAACTTTGAAGCTAATATTTCCCTCTGATTGAGGAGTTAATATTAGTTGCTTGTTTATAATATCATTATTTTCGCTATCGTTTAACTCAGAAATTGTAGATCTTGATAATGCGATTAAGCCACTTGCCGATAGATTAAAAGTTCCTATTTTTTTGTTAACATTGAGTAAACTTTCAATACCATACGACCATACTGCTTTTTTGTTGAGAGGAGTCCAGATGCCATTTTCTGGCACCCATTGAATTAAATTTTTATAATTAGTATTGTAGGCATTAAATGATATAGATAATAACTTATTATTAGTTTTTAATTTAATTCCGAACTCTTCGCTTATAGAAGATTCGTCTAGTAATTGCGGATTTCCTTTTGCCATGGCATCAGACCAAAACAAATCGTTGAAAGTAGGAGTACGATAATTTTTTGATATATTGGCATGTAAAATCAATAAATTAATAACTTTCCAATTAACACTGCCATAGTATGTTAATGGCGTAAACCTATTTTTGACATATTCTTTGCGTAGATTTGCCATTGCAAAAAGTTTCTTACTGAAAATTGCTTTATATGAAATAAATAAAGCTGTTTTGTTTTGTTGTGGATTTTGATCCAGAGTGGATTTTAGTTCATCCGAATTAGATTTTTCAAAAGTGTTAATTAGTCCAATTTTTAAATTGTCGATTTTTCTAAGTTTTAAGTTAAATTCAGCTTCGGAAATATTGCTAAAACTACTATGTAGAGCTTTGATACTATTACTGTTGTCATTATATAAAAGTGAGGATAGTAAGTTTGAATTTCTTAACTGAAAAGAATAATTTTTATTAAAGTATTTCCATGCTAATTGTGCTCTAAGGGACTCGTTTTCTTGACTAGCTGATGCATTATATGAGCTCATCTGTCTTGGGATGTTTTGATAGCTATGCTGATAACAAACTGCAGATGTTAGCTTCTGATGTTTACTCAATAAAAAAGCATTTTCTTGTAATACCCCAATCTGCTTTTGCTCCGCATTTTTCTGTCGTACTTTTGGGCTACCGTAGACTTCTGTATTTTTAAAAGGAAAATCATTTTTAGCAGTTTTGTAAAATATTTTAAGAAGACTTGAACGCTTATTGTCGGAGTATTTTATGCCAGCTCCAATTTGATAAGTTGAAAAACTAGCTATCCCTGATAATAGATCTATCTGCAAGCCCTTATTAAAATCTTTTTTGTTGGTTAGATGAATACTTCCTCCCATGGCTCCGCTTCCAAAAAGCGCACTACTGCCTCCCTTGTGAACCTTAATGTCATTGGAAAAAAATAGTGGATATAAACTTAAATTAAAACCACCGTTTAGTGGGTCTTGAAGGTTAACACCGTTCCATAACACAGCTGTGTGATAAGAATTTCCACCTCTTATTCCGGCATTACTCATTCCTCCGTAGCCGTATGTCTTTATATTTATTCCAGCTTTGTCGTTAAGGATATTGTCCAGACTTTGTCCAGAATAGTTTGATATCTCTTTTGCATCGAAATGTTGTAGATCAATATCATTAACAAAGGATAATTTATTAGCAGTAATATCCGTAACTTTAAGCATAACGATGCTATCCTTTGGCGGTTGTGCCTTAGATAACGAATAGGATAAAATACTTAATGTTATAAAAATAAAAATCCGCATACAAATTCGTATTGCGGCATCGGGAAAATAGTAATTCCTACATCGCTTTTTCTCCGAAAGCCTTTAATTTGATATTATGATGGTAGGTCTTCTGACTTACTCCACATTTTCCGACGCCTTCCCTTTTGTTTTTCAAAAAGTGGCTTAATATCAGAATGTTTACAGAGCTTACAGCAGCGGGAACTGTTTAGGATTTTCACCTAATTCCCTCTTAGTCCTCTTTATAGAGAAACCATCAATTGCAAATGTATGTATTTTTACTTTAATGTAAATATGTTTATTTGTCAATCTTTTATAAATTGCATTTACCATTTGAATTTATCCTTTTTCAAAAGATTAATCAATTTCAATAATGAATAAAAATATTAGTAAATTTGCATTTAGGCTTACAAATATTGGATTTGATAAAGTATTGATTAGCAGTACATAAATTCGATATTGTTTTTAATTTAATATCTTAATGTACACATTAATCACACAAATACGGAATTACCTTTTTGATAAAGGGATTTTAAAGTCGTCGTCATTCGACTTTCCAATTATAAATGTTGGCAACCTTGCCGTAGGGGGAAGTGGGAAAACTCCTCATATTGAATATATTGTTAAGCTTCTGAAGAAAAACTATAATGTTGCAACATTAAGTCGAGGTTATGGCCGTAAGACTAAAGGATTTAGAGAGGTCTTTGATGATTCCAAAGCGATAGACTGTGGTGATGAGCCTTTGCAGATAAAACAAAAATTCCCTGACGTAGGTGTTTTTGTTGGAGAAAATAGGGTAGAGGCTGTTACTAAATTATTATTTCAGTATCCCAAAACTGATGTGATACTATTGGATGATGCGTATCAGCATAGGGCAATTAAGGCGGGCTTAAATATATTACTTACGGATTATTCCAAAATATTTACTAAAGATAAGTCTATGCCTGTAGGGCGACTAAGGGAGAATCCAAAAGCCGCAAAACGCTCTGATGTAGTAGTTGTTACTAAGTGTCCTGCTGATATTTCTGATGAAGAACGTAAACGGATTATTAATGATATTAGTGCTTTTACTGACTCACCTGTTCTTTTCTCAAAAATTGAATATGATAATCTAGTTGCTTTTAGTAATGAGCAGGTAGATTTGCAACAAATTGATAATATTTTACTCGTTAGTGGTTTAGCAAACCCAAAGTCAATGGAGGATTTTATACGAAATAAATATCCTTTCAGTGGGGTTTATCATTTGGCTTATCGCGATCATTACAAATTTACTTCAAAGGACATTGTTGCTATTAATGAAAAAATTAATAGCTTTGCAGGCCAAAATAATATTCTAATCACAAGTGAAAAGGATGCTGTAAGACTTTCTGATTTTATAGAAATTAAAAAATCAGCAGTGTATAAATTACCAATTAGAATTTCATTTTTGGGAAATGATAAAATTATTTTTAAAGAAATTATAGAGAATTATGTACGAGAAAATAAAGCAGACTACGGAGTTTATAAAGAAACAAATTGATTTTAATCCACAGATAGGTATTGTATTGGGGTCAGGTTTGGGTAACCTTGGAAATCATATTGAAGTAGAAAAAGCTATTTCGTATAAGGATATTCCCAATTTTCCTGTGTCTACTGTTTCAGGTCATAAAGGACAATTAGTTTTTGGATATTTAGGTGGTAAAAAAGTTGTTGCTATGCAAGGACGTTTCCACTTTTATGAAGGATACCAGATGAAAGAGGTTACTTTCCCTATCAGAATAATGAAAGAATTAGGAATTGAATTACTAGTGCTTTCTAATGCTGCAGGTGGTATGAATCCTGATTTTAAAGTTGGTGATATTATGATTATTACTGACCATATAAATTTATTCCCTGACAATCCATTAATGGGGCCAAACGATGATAGACTAGGAGTTAGATTCCCGGACTTCAGCGAAGTATATGATAAGAAATTGGTAGCCAGAGCAACAGAAATTGCTAAAGAAAATGATATTTTAGTACATCATGGAGTATATGTTGGTACCACAGGTCCTACTTTTGAAACTCCTGCAGAATACAAATATTTTAGGATTATTGGTGGCGATACTGTTGGTATGAGTACTGTCCCTGAGGCGATTGTTGCACGACATGCTGGTATTCCTTGCTTTGCAGCTTCTATAGTTACCGATCTTGGTGTAGAAGGTGTTGTTGCTGAAGTGTCTCATGAGGAGGTGTTGGAAGCAGCCGCATCAGCGGAGCCTAAGCTTACTGTAATAATTACGGAATTATTAAAGGGTTTATAATTCGAGTTTAAGATATCAGTAAATAGTTTTTCCCTTCTTTAAACAACTTGCTTTCAAGATATTTTTGTACTTGTTGCCGCATATTCACTTGCCGCACATATACAAGTATGAAAATGTCTTGTGGCGGTGCTATCTCTTTGTAATATATAATATTATCTTGCAGTTTTCTTTTTCTACTTATATCTATATATCCTGAAATGTCTACACCTAATTTCTCTAATAGTTTTGCTCTTTGTCGCGATATTTTACTGGCTCCCCATATGGTTACTTTGGGAAAATGTGGATTAATTTTTTTAAGATAATCAACTAAAAATGGACTTTTAACTTTGTAGAAAGCCATATTGCTATATCTTTTATCCGTTCTTGTAAGCCTGGTGGATGAGTCATACCATTTTAATACTTTGTCTTTTACTTTTCCAATTTTTACTCCATAAGAAAGCCATCTTAGCCATAGCTCATAATCTTCCGGCAAATCAGATTCTATGTACATACCGTACTGATTACTGACTTTTTGTCGCCACATAGCCGATGGGTTGACAATTGGTGATTCTATAAACCTTTTTCTTATTATCAGTTTGTATGTATTTACAGAATTAACCCAGTCAATATAATTGGCGAACCCACGACTATTGCTTTTATTTCCAGCAAATTCTACTATCCCGGATACAGCTCCATAATCTTCATTAGAGTCTAAGAAGGCAATTTGTTTCTCAAACCTATTTGCATAGCATTCATCATCAGAATCCATTCTCGCGATATATTCTCCCTTAGCTAATTCACTTCCTCTATTTGATGCAAAAACAACACCTTGTTTAGGTTCTTCGGTTAAAATAAACCTTCTGTCATTTTTTATAGTTTGGAGAATTATATTTCTACTATTATCGGTAGATTTATTGTCGATAAGAATGCATTCAAAATCAATAAAAGTCTGATTTATAATACTTAAAACAGCCCTTTGTATTGTGTTCTCAGCATTGTAAAATGGTAAGATAATGCTTAGTTTAGGCATCTTTCTTTTTAATTTTATAAACTCTTTGTAGCCAAATTGGCAATACAATAGAGCCGATAAACAAATAAGAATAGTAGCTTAATAAACGCCAACTGAGGGCTATTTCGTTTCCAAAAGCACCCATATATTCTCCTAAAAATTTTGGGAGCATATATTCTGCTACACCACTCCCCCCTGGAGTTGGACTGATTAGTAGAATTACCCACATGACTAACTGTCTGGCAAATATTATAATTTGATTACCATCACCTTTTAATACAAGTATTAGCATATTGATAACAGCAAAACGTGCTGTCCATGATATTAAAGTTGAGGCATAAGCTTTAATCCAAAAGACAAGTTTTTTGCCTTTCATTTGTTCTGAGGTAATTATTATTTCTTCACCTGTTTTATTGGCTCGTTCTTTCCAGCGTTTTAGAATACTTATACTGAAAATAGAATTTAATAGACTTTTGAAAAGTTTTGGACGATAGAATATTGCAAAAGATATTATGGATGTGAGTAATAAAATAAAAGAATAACCAATAAAGAAAATTGTTTGCGTAGGAAAACTCCCCAGCTTAAATAGATTGAATTCTGTATTTATAAATAATTCATTTGTCCCGATAAATAGAAATATTATTGGAACCATTATTACATAGAACAGCTCATCTAATAATGCTGTTATCATAACTATGGCGGTGGCTTTACCCGGATTATTTATTTCTTTGTTTACAATATATAGAGCTACAGCAGAACCTCCAACCACTGAGGGTGTTAATGCTGAGGCAAATTCCCATAACATTATCACTTGAAAACTTTGTCGCCACTTGATTTCACCATCAGTCATAAGGCGTATGCGATACATATATGCGATATCCCTTATTGCTTCAAAAATTATTGCTAATAATAAAAACAGTAATGAATGTAGTGTCCAATCAATTGTGTTATAGAGTGTAAAAGAGAAGTCGTCTAAAATTAAATAAATGCTTACAGACATGCCAATAAATACCGCTATGAATATTCTCCATCCAGAAAATGTTTGTGAAATTATTTTGGCTCTTTTATTCATTAAAGGTTTGTTTGTCGATTGTTGATAAACAAAATAGTATTATATATATCAGATAATATATCACTGAGAAATAATATAAAACTAATAAAAAATATTAGATATAACTATTATTCAGATTATTAAAAGTTCAGTATATATAATTATTATTTATGTACATTCTTAATAAAATCTTCAACTTCAGGTATTCCACCTTGATAAACTAAATATCCATTATAAGGTTCTCGTTCAGATATTTCGTCATTAATAGAATCTAACATCATTTCTTTTACCTTTTCAGGGTCAGAAGTTTGACCAAGTACCCAACTAAGTTTTACCCAAGCAACTTCAGGAAGCATATTTCCTAAAGGAATTATGCCTTTAGCCATTAGGTCGCGTCCGGTATCATAAACAAACATATGGACATATCCCCAAAGAGTTTGAAGCGTCATAAATACATGAACTCCTTCTTTTTGCGCTCTCTCAATTGCTGGATATAGTTCTTTGTTTACATGACCTAATCCTGTTCCAACAATAATTATTCCCTTATAGCCGGCATCAATTAATGAGTCCATAACCTTTGAAGGCATTCCTGGCCAAAAGTATAACATGGCTACATTGTTATCAAAATAAGGAAGTATCTTGACATTTTTATCGTGTCGACGCTTTTTGTAATCTTTTTTTATAGGTATAATTTCTTTCCTATTTATTCTTGCCAATGGCACATCTCCGATTGTTCGGAAAGTAGAACGATAAGAGGAGTGCATTTTCCGTACTCGTGTTCCTTTGTGCAGCAATCCATACTCATCAGAAGTAGGACCAAACATACAGACCATTACTTCAGCAATATCACCTTCGCCGGCAGCTTTCATAGCGTGCATTAGGTTTAAAGCAGCATCGGAGCTTGGTCGGTCAGAAGAGCGTTGAGACCCTACCAAAACAATAGGTATAGGAGAATCTTGAACCATAAAAGTTAAAGCAGCAGCTGTATGATGAAGTGTATCCGTACCATGACCAATTACAATTCCATCCACACCTCTTTCTATTTCTTTTCCTATAGCTTTTGCAAGAGCAATATATTGCTTTGGTCCCATATTTTCACTGAAAACAGCAAAAACTTTTTCTGTTTCAAGATTACATATCTCTGCCAATTCAGGAACGGCTCCATAGAGTTCTCCTGGTGAAAAAGCGGGTATTACTGCTCCCGTTCTATAATCTAATCGTGAGGCAATAGTTCCTCCTGTACCCATTAGTTTTACCTTAGGAAGTCCTTTTGTGTATGGAAATTCTTTTTCTGGAATTGCGTAATTGGCTTTCTTATATCCCAACTCTTCTATTTTTGTGATAGTGTTAGTGTCAATTCCAACATTATATCCTGTAACTATTTTCATGACAATATGTTTGTCATCATCATTTTCTGATCTAGGTAAGATAGTTCCTTCGAATGGACCTCTTGTTGTTTCCACTTTTGCATGACCCCAGACTCTTACATTATACTTCTTAAGTAAGGCTAAAGCATCGCCTTTATATCCTTGAAATAACTCTTCCATATTAACCTTTAGTTTTAATAATTTTGCTAAGCTCACTCAAATTGATATTTCCCAAAGCCATTTTATTTAATTTACCCATTATCCATTTATGTTCAATTTCCGGTGTTTGCTTTTTGCCTTCAGTCTTAAATTTTTCTCTTAAAAATGGTATCTGATCTATAATTTCTTGCCTGGTTTTCTTGTTGAAATTAATACTCTTTAAAATAGAGTCAAAATCCATTTTTGAATGTTGATAAAGTTCAATCAGTATATTATGTGCAATATCAATATCAAGGTTTTTACTTTCTAAATACTTAAATAAGTCTATTATTTGTTCGTATCTAAAATCAATATTTTTAGAATATTGGCCTTCGATAAATTTGAAGTTATGGCCAAGAAAATTTCCAATTTGCTTAGGCGTGAAGTTTGTTATTTTAATTGTTTTATCCAAAATAGGGAATAGGTTTTTCGACAAAATATAAGTGAAAGTATCTTTTGCTACGCCCCAATCTTGCATTTTATGGTACCTGTCAATTATATCTTCAGGTAATCCCTTTCTTAGTTTTTCGATATAATCTTCACTCAGAGGAATAGGAGCTGAATCGGTATCGGGATACATCCTGTCAGCACCAGGAAGCACTCTTTCAAAAATTGTTGTGCCGTCACTTAAAGATTTGCGAGTTTCCTCTGGTACCCCATCAAATGCTATTAAACATCTTTCTTCTATTGTTTCTAATGCAGTACTTATGTCTTCAGGATCAGCATCAAAAATTACAAATGCATCATCTTTGTTTGCTTTAAGCTTCTTGAATATGTTTTGAATCTCATCCTCTGAAAGAATAGGATTTATATCCTCACTATGTGTCATATTTGGTTGGTCGAGGCATGCAATAACCTTTAATCTTTCACTTATCTCATTTGCAAAAACTTTTTCCGGCTGCGTGAAATGTGAAAGCAATTTGTAGAAATGCGGAAGCCGTACAGCAATAACCTGGTGGTTGTCATCAAAAATGCCTTCAAAATTTTTATTGCCGGCAAAGTCTTCTTCAGAAAGTGCTAAATGACTTATTTTCCACTTTGATTTGTCTTTTACTCTTTTATTTAATTCATCTTTTATTTGAAGTAATGCCCATTGACGGAAAACTTCATTATGAGAAAGTTCTGGTATCCATTTGGTATGAGCCACACCTTTTATTTCAACTCTGCTACCACCTTTACAACTAACATTTACATCCTGTCTGCCAGCACCCATTCCGGTTCTTACTTTTCCTGTACTTCTATTTAGAAATCTGATATAATCGCAGCCTTCTTTTACTTCATCAGGATTTATAAATTCGGGATAGGTAACTGTTTCAATTAATGGCATGCCAAGTCTATCGGTTTTATAAGTTCTTACGTGGCCAATGTCTGATATCTCACGGCAACTATCTTCCTCAATACTGAGTTGTATTAGTTTTACTGTTTTGTTCTTTAATTCAATTTTGCCCTCAACACCAATAATAGCTGTTCTTTGAAATCCTGTTGGAATACTTCCATCAAGATATTGCTTTCTGGTAATATGTACTTCTCCAACAATATTTAGTTTTGATAACAACGAAATTTCAATTGCTTCTTCAAGAGCTTCTCTATCAATTGGAAATGGAGGAGTGTCATCAACTTCGTAGGTGCAGGTTGTTTCATTTTTAATTCTATAAACAATGTCTTTTCTAGTTCTAAACTCCATTAGAGCAGTACCATCATATTCTCCTAATTCACTAAGTGTTGGCCTCATATGACGTAGCAGCTCTGCATCATAGTCGTCATCATCGTGAAATACTCCTGCCGGACAATGACAAAATAATTTCTTCTTTGTCAGTAGTTGTTGATGCACTTCTAGACCTGACATGAATCCAACACGGTCGTAGTCTGCTTGGGTAGCATTACGTCTTTTTACATAACCAACTTTTTGCTGAGTATTAATGTAATTTTCTCTTGGACTGAAGTTTTCTTTCATATATTTAAAATGTTTGTTTTGGTGATATGGAACACCTAATGATAAAAATAATCATTCTCTTGTGTGTTTAATAATTATTTTAATCATATGTGTTTCATATATTTAAACTTTATTAATTAAGTGATATATAATCACATAATAAAAATAGTATTATCATCGATAATTATATATTTATTAATTCCTTTTGTGAACTTCCTGTTAAATTTGAATTAAAACTTTAAAATGTAAAGTTATTTATGTTTCATTATAAGTAATGGAATCTCATATTTTATTAGGGAAGAAACAAAGGATTTAATAGTCAATAAGCAATGAAACAATTGAGTTTCAAAAATATGAAAAAAGAATGAGAAAATAGATTTTTTTATAAACTATTTCTCAATAAAATAATTAGTTATTTAAGAATAATTTGGTTTCTTCTTTAAAATAGTATTTGAATTTGTATTTTATATATATTTATTGTATTTTTACGGTGGTAAATGTCTGTGCGTATTAATTATTAAATTATTATCTATTATGAAGAAGATAGTTATATTAGGAATGGATTTTTCTGAAGGAGCAATGAATGCTCTACATTTTGCAATAAATGTATCTAATAAAATAAATGCAAATCTTATGATGGTATGGGTGGACAAGGGTAATAGTACAAATACAGTATATTCTAATGCATTTGATCCACGATTAGAAGCAAAAAAGAGATTTGAAGCAATAGTAGAAGAATACAAAGATGAACTTACAGGAGGTAAATTTCTGTATAAAATGCGTAATGGGAAAGTACATAAAGAGTTAACCAATCAAGCTAAATATCACGATGCTACATTAATTATTGTTGGCACTCATGGAACATCAGGATTTGATGAGTTTTGGATGGGCAGTAATGCTTATAAGATTGTTGCAAATGCGCAATGCCCGGTTATCACTCTTCGTTATGATGAAGATTATAATAAACCAATAAATAATATTTTATTACCACTTGATAGCACACGTGAAACCAGACAGAAAGTACCATTTGTGGCTTTTTTAGCAAAATGTTTTAATGCAACTGTTCAAATTCTCTCAGTTTATTCTTCTAATGTTGCTTCAATTAGGGATTTGGTAGATGAATATGCTGAGCAGACCAAGAAATATTTAGATGAATATGAAATACCATATTCTACCGATGTGGCTAAGGTTGGTAATGTTACTGATGGAACAATAAAATACGCAAAAGAGAATAATTCAGATTTAATATGCATAATGACAGATCAAGAGTCTGCTCCAATGAATTTATTTTTAGGACCTTATGCACAGCAAATGGTTAATCATAGCCCAATACCTGTTTTAAGTATCAGATCAAAGTCAATTTATGATTATCAAACCAAATAGTTTTTATAATTTTGCAAGATGATAAAAATTATAGTAAGATTTGTTTTATTGTTTGCTATTGTTGCAACATATACAGGTATTAATGCTCAAGAAGACATTAATACTAATTTCCTTTATAAAAGAAATAATTATATTACCGACACTTTGGGGATGGTGGTTTACCATCAATCAGAACAAATAGAATCTATTCTTAAAAAGAATATAGTTGTTAACAAAACCAAAAAAAGTTTTAGAGGTTATAGAATTCAGATATTATCAGTTTCGGGTGTAAACTCTAAGGATAAAGCTAATAAAGAAAAAGCTGAATTATTGATGGATTACCCTGGTATTCATGTGTACGTAGTTTATAATTCACCTTATTTTAAAGTTAGAATTGGTGATTTTATATCTAAGCTAGACGCCTTATACTTTATGCAATCTATTCTTAAGGATTATCCTTTCGCTTTTGTAGTTGCTGATGATATTAATTATCCCTATATTGAAAAAGATCAGATTGATAAAAATGAAATTAAACCTTAATTTTTACTATAGATATTTTTATCTATGAGTCTTGCCTGAAAAAAAGTTTTTGCTATCAAACTTTTTGTTATTAATAGCTTTAGAATACATATTATCAATAAGTTAATGTAGTCATAAGATTCTTTTTACTTTGATTTTGATGAAAAATTTTCTATTCATTTATAAATTCCGATATTTGAAAGTATTAACTTTTTGTGTTATCTTTGTGGCAATTAATCACTGTAATACGTTTTTCTTATGAATGAGATACTTGTTGGAATAGATTTTTCAGAGTCTTCATTGAATACATTTGACCATGCAATAGGTCTTGCTAGTAGGTTTAGATCGAGTTTACTATGTGTGTGGGTGGAAAATAAAAATTCTATTAGACATCTTAATTTGACCAAGGATCAGAATTTACATGATGTGGTAACTGAAACTTTTAATAAAATAAAAGAAGGTTATAAAGATAGAATAAGCCCTGATATGGTTGAGCTTAAATTAGTAAAAGGAGTTACTTATAAAGAAATTGTTAAAATTTCCATCGAAAATCAGGTAGATATTATTATGATGGGTGCGCATGGTAATCAGGGATTTAGGAGGTTTTTAATGGGAGATAATGCAAATCATGTTATTGCGGAGGCAAAATGCCCTGTTATCACTATACGTGAACACAGGACTTTAAAACGAGGTCTAAAAACAATAGTAATACCCATTGATAGTACTTTAGATACCAGACAAAAATTACCAATTGCAACAAAGATAGCCCTAGCTTATGGTGCTGAAGTTCATATTTTAGGCCTTTATTTTACCAATGTTGGTACACTCAGAAAGAGAGTTAATAGTTATGTTGAACAAACAGAAAAGTTTTTAGAAAAAAGTGGGGTAAAGAAAGTTGTTACTCATTATACAAAATCTAATAACGGTGCAAGGACTATTATGAATTACGCTATAAAAGTAGATGCTGGTTTGATTGCCACTATGATAGAAACAGAGAAGCTAGCATCGGATATATGGTTAGGTTCTCAGGGACAACAATTGGTGAACCAATCTCCTGTTCCTATTCTAAGTATTGCTAATAAAGAGATATTGAGAACTAGACCCGGATTATAGTAATAAAAAAAAGCTCTGAAATTTTTTCAGAGCTTTTTTTATTAAGTATAGTATTAATTTCTGTTAAGAGCATTTAATTCTTTAAATGCTTTTTCTAATCTATTAACCATGCTTATTTCTCCTTCTCTTAACCACTTTCTAGGGTCGTAATATTTTTTATTTGGCTTGTCATCACCCTCAGGATTTCCAATTTGTCCTTGCAAGTAATCATGGTATTTTGCTTCATATTCTCTTACTCCATTCCATGTAGCCCACTGTGTATCTGTATCAATATTCATTTTGATAACACCATAACTTATTGCTTCTTTAATATCTTTAGGATCGGAACCTGAGCCACCATGGAATACAAAGTTTACAGGTTTTTCTTCAGTATTAAATTTCTCCTGTATATATTTTTGAGAATTATCAAGGATTTTTGGAGTAAGGTGTACATTCCCAGGCTTGTATACTCCATGTACATTACCAAAGGAGGCTGCCACTGTGAAATAGTCACTTACTTTCTTTAACTCTTCATAAGCATAAGCTACATCTTCAGGTTGGGTATAAAGCATAGAGTTATCAATACTTGTGTTGTCAACACCATCTTCTTCGCCTCCGGTAACACCTAGTTCAATCTCTAACGTCATTCCTAATTTGCTCATTCTCTCAAGATACTTCTTACTGATTGAGATATTTTCTTCTAAAGTCTCTTCAGATAAATCCAGCATATGAGAGCTAAATAAAGGTTTGCCATAAGTTTCAAAAAATTCTTCACCGGCATCTAATAGACCATCAATCCAAGGAAGTAATTTCTTTGCAGCATGGTCAGTATGAATAATAACGGGTACACCATATAATTCCGCCATTTGATGAATGTGCATTGCGCCAGCAATAGAACCTGCTATTGCAGCTTCTTGACCTTCAAGTTTAAGGCCTTTTCCACAATAAAATTGACCTCCACCATTCGAAAATTGTATTATTATTGGGCTATTTACTTTTGCTGCTGCTTCTAAAGCGGCGTTTACAGAGTCTGAATTAACAACATTGACTGCCGGAAGAGCAAAATTATTAGCTTTTGCTATTCTTAATACCTCTTGTAAATCTTCTCCGTAGATAAAGCCGGGTTTTACCTTATCAAATATTTTTTCTGACATTATATATATATTTAAAATTTGTATTTACTTATCATTACAAAAATACAACTATTTTCGTTTTTGGAGATTCTATTTTACTTACAAAATGAAAATATCTTATTATTTAGCCGAATTCCTCTTATTTGTTTAAATTTGCCAAATAAGAATTGGACTTTATTATAATTTATTATTGCTATAATTTATGAAAAATTACTATTTGTTTCTTTTTGTTGCGTTATTGTTTAGTTTTTTGATTGCAGATTCATTTATTTATGCTCAAGATTCAACTTATGCTCGGAAAATGATGATGACACTGGGTGCGCCAGATTATATGGGAAGAGGATATGTCGGTGATGGAAATAAAAAAGCTGCTGATTTTATCGCTAATCAGTTTAAGAATGATGGACTAAAGCATTTCAATGATAGTTATTTTCAAGAGTTTACTTTTCCAATAAATACTATCTCGCAAGTTGATTATTTTGTAGTAGGAAGTGATACTCTTCAGCCTGGTACAGATTATTATATTTTAAATGCTTCTAGAGAAAGAAAATCTAAGTATAAAGTTATTTTTATTGATGATAGTTTATTTGCTAATGATGACAAATACTTAAAGTCAATATTAATGAATCCTGATTTAAAAAAGACTTTTCTTGTTTTTAGTAAAGAAAATAAAGAAGTTAGATATTTATTTAAAACATCTGTTGGAGGCTTAATATTTTTGAATAAGGATAAATTAAATCCGTGGAGTTTTTCTCATGCCCAGGAGCCTGTTGATTATGCTATTATTGATGTATTAGATAGTAAGTTTAAGAGGAATGTAAGTGAAATTTCCATTAGTTTTAAAAATAATTATTTCTCTAAATTTAAAACACAGAATGTAGTTTCGTATGTAGAAGGAACAAAATATCCGGATTCGTTTATTGTAATAGGTGCTCATTATGATCATATGGGAATGATGGGGCAAGAGGTGGTATTTCCCGGAGGTAATGATAATCTCAGTGGCACTTCAATGCTACTCGATATGGCAAGATATTACTCCAAAGAAGAAAATAAGCCGGATTATAGCATAGTATTTATCTCTTTCTCTGGAGAGGAGGTTGGTCTTTTGGGTTCATTATATTTTGTGCAACATCCACTTTTTGACTTAAAGAAGATTCATTTTATGTTAAATTTAGATATGGTTGGTACCGGAAGTAAGGGTATTGTTGTTGTTAATGGAACAATTTTTAAAGATCAATTTAACAAACTGTTACAAATAAATAACAGCAAAAAATACTTAAAAAAAGTAAAAGTAAGGGGCGAAGCCTGCAATAGCGATCATTGTCCATTTTATTTAAAAAAAGTACCGTCATTTTTTATTTATACTACCGGGGATGAGTATTCTGAATATCATTCTCCAACTGATTTACCTCAAAGTGTACCTTTGACAAAGTATAATGGATTATTTAAACTTATTCGTGATTTTATAAAAGAACAATAATATGGCAAAATTATATGTCATCCCTACACCAATAGGTAATCTTGAAGATGTTACAATGCGAGCATTGCGACTGCTTAAAGAAGTAGATTTTGTTTTGGCTGAAGATACAAGAACATCTAAAAAGTTTTTTAATCATTACGAAATTCTAACATCGTTGGTAGCTTATCATATGCATAACGAGCATGAGAAGTTAGCATCTATAATACAAAGGATACAGCAATCGCAGTCGGTGGGTCTAATTTCTGATGCAGGCACACCGGCTATTAGTGACCCTGGATTTCTTCTTGTGCGTGAGTGTATTAAAGAAGGTATAGAAGTAGAATGTTTACCCGGAGCAACAGCTTTTGTACCTGCAATAGTTAATAGTGGATTACCAAATGATAGATTTGTTTTTGAGGGTTTTTTGCCTCATAAAAAAGGACGACAAACAAGAATTAAAGAACTCGCAAATCATAAATATTCTTTTATCCTTTATGAGTCACCACATCGATTGGTAAAGACTCTTACTCAACTGGCAGTTGAACTCGGTGCAGAAAGACAGGCGTCAGTAAGTAGAGAGATAAGTAAGATATATGAAGAGACAAAGCGAGGTAGCTTGAAAGAACTTGCAGAATATTTTGTAAAAGGAACTGTAAAAGGCGAAATTGTTATTGTTGTACAAGGGAAAAAGTAATTATTTATTTCCAGTATTAAAAATATCTTTAATCTGCATTATTCATACAAAAGCAAAGCGAATTGTATGAATGAGTAATGAAAAGTGGGGTGTAATGCGAGAAAACCCTGTTAATATAAGTTCGGGACAGGCTGATTTATAATAAACTCAAGTTTGGGTATTTGAAAAGTATCTAAATTTATTAACCTCAGTTCGATATAATCTTTCTGTGAGTGAGACTTTATAACAGAGGTTATTAGTTTTACTTAATCGTTAGGATTACTTGTGAATAATCCAGGTTAATAGTCTTATTTATATTTCTTTATTTCACCACTTTTTACTTTTGCCATATAAGTTCTCATATCCTTATATACTTCAGGAGCTAAAATTAAAAGACCGATAATATTAGGGAAAGCCATCGATAATATCATCATATCAGCAAAATCCATTACAGAGCCCATATTTGATGCTGCACCGATTACAATGAATGTTAAAAATATAATAAAGAACACGTATCTTTTAATGTTTTTATTAGAGAATGCTCTATCGAAATATTTACCAAAAAGAAAAGTAAATCCTTTTAATCCGTAGTAAGACCAAGATATTAATGTTGAGAATGCAAATAAACTTATTGCTATTGTTAGAATGATAGGAAACCAGCTGATAATACTACTGAAAGCCATAGATGTAAGCTGTGCTCCGTCGTATCCATTAGCAAGCTCAGGATTGTGGTATCCGGTAAATATTATTACAAAAGCTGTCATTGTACAAATTATCACTGTGTCTACTAACGGCTCCAATAAAGCCACAAGTCCTTCACTAACAGGTTCATCAGTTTTAACAGCTGAGTGAGCTATTGATGCCGAGCCTACACCTGCTTCATTGGAGAATGCTGCTCTTTGGAAACCAATTATTAGTACTCCGATAAAACCACCTCTGATGGCTTCTGGTATAAATGCTCCTTTTAAGATAAGGCCCATAACATGTGGAATTTCATCCCAATGAACTCCAATAATAAAAAATGCTGCCAGAATATATATTCCAGCCATTATAGGAACTATTTTTTCTGTTACTTTTGCGATGCTTTTTATTCCACCGAGTATTACTATTCCTACTAATATTGCTATTGCTAAACCAAAGTAAGCACCATGACCTTGCATGGCAGGTATTAACATTTCAAATTGTTTAAAAGTTTGATTTGCCTGGAACATATTACCACCACCAAGAGATGCTCCCATTAGTAAAGTTGCATATGTAACTGCAAGAATTTTACCAATAACGCCTAAATTTTTCTTTTTTAAAGCCCTTGACAAATAATACATTGGACCTCCCGAAACTACTCCATTCTCATCTACCTTGCGGTATTTAACTCCTAATGTTACTTCAGTGAATTTCAATGACATGCCAAGTAATCCTGCTATGATCATCCAAAAAGTAGCTCCGGGACCACCAACACTAATAGCAATTGCTACTCCCGCTATATTACCAAGTCCTACAGTGCCGGATAATGCGGTTGCTAATGCTTGAAAATGCGATACTTCGCCTGGATCATCGGGTTTGTCATAACTCCCTTTAATTAAGTCAATGGCGTGTCTAAAGCCTCTGATATTTATGAATCTCATTCTTATAGTGAAGTAAAGAGCTCCTAATATCAGCCATATTACTACAAGTGGAAAATGTTTTTCTACGGGTTTATTGTTAATATCTAATATTGGATTTCCTTGGCTGTCTCTTACAATTGGATCATAAATCCCCATGGCAGTGAATGGGTCCCAAAATAATATTTCTCCTAGCCATTTTACTTTTGGAGCAAACCATTCGTCAATTCTTTCACTTAAATTATCTCTTTCTTTATTTGTTTTTTTTACTTGAACTATTGAGGTGCTATTTTTTTCTTGATTTATGTTTGTATCCTTGGCGTTAAGGTTTAGATTTATAATGAATGTAAGAATAATGCTTAGAAAAAAATACTTCATAACCTGTCTTTTGTAAAATTTGAAACCACAAATATAGTAAATTTTCTTGCTGAAAAGTTAAGCTGTAATTTGTTAGTTAACCTGCATATGCAATCTTTAGTCCATATAAAAAGTTTCTGATTATCTGGTCTTTACATTTTCGATATTGGCTTTGTGTTGGTTTCCTGAAAAATGCACTTAATTCATGTTTGCTTAATCTAAAATTTGCATAGCTAAGTAATTCAAGAATGTCTTCATCCTTAAGATTAAGAGCTATTTTAATTTTACGAAGAATAATATTGTTGTTGAGTTTGCTTTCTGCAATGGGTAAATGTCCTTCTTTTTTACCTCTACGGTCAATGATAAATCCATTTAGAAAATATGAAAGGTTTTTATCAACGAGGTTTTTATAATCAGGATCATCTTCTTTTTTCAACCAATTGCTTATTTCACTTCTGCTTACTTCTTTTCCGGCAATATGAAATATTTGAATCATTTGAGAATCGGAATAATCAAACGTGTATCTAAGTTGGCGTAAAATATAATTGTTGGTCATGTTGTTTTTTTTCTTGTTAAGCTTCAAATTTATCTAAGTCTTCACTTAATTTTTCCCACTCGGTAACATAGGAGTCTAAGCGTTTTTTAGCTTTATTATATTTCTCCAAAAAGCTTCCATCTTCTAAGTTAATATTAAAATCGTTGGGGTGGCTAAGTTGATCGTCCATTATGGCAATCATGCTTTCTTGTTCTTCAATTTGTGTTTCAATTTTCTCGACAGCTTTTTGTAATTTCCGTTTTGCTTTTTCTATTTCTTTTCTTCTTAGATACTCTTCTTTATTTGAGGATGTAGTGTTAGACTTTGTATTGCCTGATTTCGACCTCCTTTCTAATTCCTTAAGGTTTTCTAATTTTCTTTTCTCTATGAAATATGAAATATCTCCCAGGTGTTCTTTAACTTTATGGTTTTTAAATTCAAATACTTTATTAGTTAATCCTTTCAAGAAATCTCTATCGTGAGAAACTACGATTAAAGTGCCATTATAGTCGAGAAGAGCATTTTTAAGAATATCTTTCGATTGCATATCAATATGATTTGTAGGCTCGTCAAGGATAAGAAGATTTACGGGTTCAAGTAATAGTTTTGCAAGAGCCAATCTGGATTTCTCGCCTCCGCTTAGTACTTTTACCTTTTTCTCTATATCTTCACCAGAAAACAGAAAGCTACCTAGAATATTTTTTACTTTTTTACGTACTTCACCTACAGCAACATTATCAATTGTTTCAAATACAGTTTGCTCTTCATCCATTAGTTCTGCTTGGTTTTGAGCATAATATCCAATCTTTACATTATGTCCAAGCTTTATATTTCCTTCATACTCAATGTGGTTCATAATAGATTTTGCCAATGTCGATTTTCCTTCTCCGTTTTTTCCAACAAAAGCGATAAACTCGTTACGTAATAGAGTCAGATTTATATCTTTAAGAACATTATTATCGCCATAAGATTTTGAGTAATTTTCGATTTCAACACTTATTTTTCCAGAGGATGGGGCAGGAGGAAACTTAAAGTGAATACTTTTCTTATCAATTAGGTCAAGTTCTTGACGATCGATTTTATCAAGTTGCTTTATACGTGATTGTACTTGTTTTGCTTTTGTTGCTTTATACCTAAATCTTTCAATAAAGTCCTCAACTTCTTTTATCTCTTTTTGCTGGTTTTCGAATCTGGATTTTTGTTGATTTAGCAATACCTCTCTTTGTTTTATATACTCTGAATAATTACATTTATAATCGTAAATTTTACCTTTAGTAATTTCTATTGTTCTATTTGTAACGGCATCTAAAAATGCTCTATCGTGAGAAACCAATACAACAGCACCGTTATAGCTTTTTAGGAAGTCTTCCAGCCATTGAATAGATTCAATATCAAGGTGATTGGTGGGCTCGTCAAGTAGAATTAAATCAGGAGTTTGCAACAGGATTTTTGCTAGTTCAACTCTCATCTGCCAACCGCCGCTCAAAGAGCTCACAAGGTTGCCAAATTTTTCTTTTTCAAAGCCCAAACCATAAAGAACTTTTTCCGTATTCCCCTCCATGCTTTGTCCATCTAGAATATGAAAGCGATCATTAGCATGATTTAGTTCATTAATTAGGTTAAGATATTCTTTGCTTTCGTAGTCGGTACGTGATGTAAGCTCATTAGTGATTTTGTCAATTCTATTCTCCAGATCTTGATGTTCTTCAAAGGCTGTCATCGCCTCATCAAATATGCTTAGGTTTGTAGTACAAGTAATATGCTGAGGAAGATATTTAACGCTTCGATCTTTAGGGATGGTGATTGTTCCTTCATTAGCTTCTATTTTTTTTGAAAGTAGTTTTAGTAATGTTGATTTGCCAGCTCCATTTTTTCCTGTTAATCCAATTCTGTCTTTTTCGTTTATAAGAAATGAAACATTTGTAAAAATGTCGATGCCACTATATCTAATACCTAAGTTATTAACACTATACATACTATAATTTTATTTCATTTTTGGCTGCCTGTAATAAATCAAATAGACTTAAGCTTGTATATTTGTTATTTGGATGGCATTTTGATTTGTCTATTTCCATTTTATCCAAAGCTATAACTGTTTCTTGGCTAATAATATTTTTGTTTGATTTATAAATAACCGTTTTTAAAGGGAATAGATTATTAGTTGAATTCAAAAAGTTTAAATTTATTGTATACTCTTTATCTATACTCGATGATATTTTTTGAATAATAATATTAAGATTTTTTATTGTCGTCAAATCTATACTGGTTAATTTATATCCCATAAATAATTCTATAAAATTTGAATCACTCTGGCTATCATATCTGACAGCTTTGTAACCAATAATTTTAGAAGTTATATTTGTTTTAGTAAATATATATGTAGGAAAAGAATTTTTATAGCTAACCAAACTATCATTTATTAAAATGGCATCATTATTATTTAGCAATATACTTCTGTTTTTTTGAATATTGGCGTCGTAGGTTTTGTATTTAAAGTCTGTTTTTATCTTGCAGAATTCATTATATCTTTCGGTGAAACCGGCTAAGTTTCCTGACCATTTTACTCCTATAGTATTTAATTCTATATCGAGAATTTCATTGTTTTTCGAAAGACGAATATTGATGTCATTATTCTTAAACATTATAAAATCATTATTTATTAAAATAGTATTTTCAATTGTTGTATTATTTTTTGTAAAACTTGATACTATCTTAATATCTCTTTGGGAGTTAGCAGATGATGAATAAAAGATAAAAATAAAAATAATGAGAAGTGGATATAATGTCTGTTTTGAAAATTGCATTATCTTGTTGGATTTCAAAAAATTATTATTCAAAAGTTAAGGTTAACCACATCATTTTACTTGATAGTCTGTCAACATTAGTTGTGAAGATAGTTTGTTCTTCATTTAAAACATTAACAATACCGTATGCCATTTGGAGTTCAACGCCAAGTTTGAAATATGGTAAATAAAAGTCGAAACCAACACCAGTAGTAAACATAAAGTCATGAGGATTTAATTTAATAACAACCTCTTCGGAAACACCTTTTTTCTTTTTCTGTGAAGCTAAATCAAGACTATATCTTGCACCACCAAGCACGTAGGCTCTCATATTATTTAGTTTTCCGTCAAACCTTTTAGATTTATATTTAATTGTAAATGGGAAATCAAGGAATGTACTTTCAACGGACTTTATATATTGTTTTTCTTCTGTCGGGCTAGTTTTCAAAACATATTTCATATTTCTTTGCCCAAAGGAAAGTGTTGGTACAAATCGGAGGTCTAAGTATTCGGCAAGCCTTTTATTGGCAACAATACCAACATTAAACCCTTGTGAAAGCATTGGCTGGATTATAACTATTGATGTGTCATATTTACTTTGATCAACAGGTCTAAGGCTGAAATTCATAGTGTTTATGCCTAAAGTAAAGCCAAAATGCCATTGCTTGTGGTCGTATTTTGGGAGATTTTTGGGCATATTTTGGGCGCTAATATGATGTGTGCTAACAATAGAAAATGCAAATAATAATATGTATTTTAACGTAAATTTCATCTATCAAAAACGTATTAATAGTAGTAATATTGTTTATTTGTCACCAGTATAAATACATGATATTCCGGAGCTCAACGATTCCCATTTAGTATTTTTAAAACCAACTTTATTCATTGCCGAAGTGAATTCGTCATAGGCAGGAAATCGTTTTACTGATTCAGGTAAATATGTATATGCACTAGAGTCATTAGATATTAATTTTCCAAAAAATGGTAGTATGTTTTTTGAATAAAAACCATAAAGTTGTTTCATTGGAAAAGAAGTAGGATGCGAAAATTCCAAAACAATGAGTGTGCCTCCTGGTTTAAGAACTCTACGAATTTCAGACAACCCAATATCAAGGTGAGCAAAATTACGTACTCCAAAAGCTACCATTGCAAGGTCAAAATGATTATCGTCAAAAGGTAAATCTTCGGAATCAGCTTGTTGAAGATTAATTAAGGATTCTAAATTTTTGTTTTTAATTTTTTCAACACCTACTCTAAGCATTTTTTCAGAAATATCGATACCAATAATATTTTCGGGATTTGCTTTTGAGGCAAGTATAGCTAAATCACCGGTTCCGGTAGCTATATCAAGTATGGATTTTGGTTGTTTTGATTTAATTATTTTCAGAACTCTGTTTCTCCAATAATAATCAATTCCAAAAGAAAGAAAATGGTTTAGAAAATCGTATTTTGACGCAATATTATTAAACATATTGCGCACTTTTTCCTTTTTATCTTCTCCGGGAAGTGCTTCCAAATGTTGTTGGTCTTCAATCATATTCTATATAAAATATCTAGCTCGCAAAGTTAGGCTTTTTAGCGTTCTATTCGAAACGTCTTTTGCGGAACATTTTACGCATATTTTGGGGTGTCGATATCTTGTGTTCTTCAAAGGGAAGAAACATATATATGAGAGAGAACAAAACAATTAGTGCTACCCAAAGAATGTCTATTAATGAGAATACTTTTGAGATATTTGTCATAAAAAGGCCTATACTTTTTATATTTATTTCTTTTAAATAAAAAATTACTAAGTCTTTATTGATAACTGTTTTGTCGATATATGCATTTAAAATCCAATCATAATAATGTTCATAAAAAAGATATTTTCCTATAAAAAATGAAAGGAAAGAAAATAAAAGTGAGAAGAATATTTTTCGCGCTTCTCCCTTAACTTCCATAAATAGATAAGCGATAAAGCCTTGTATTAGAGCAGATAATATGATTATTATATTGAGGTTAATTCCAATAATAATGCTATAGTAAAACCAAAAGATAGCAGAGCTTATTGAAATAATTGTGCCTAAAAATAAGTACTGCCAATGTTTAACATTTATATTTTGGAGAGTTTTCCTAAGAGTAAATATAGTATCCATTTTTTGATTAAAGGTCTAATTTTATACTTGCTTCTTCATCGGTATATTTGAAAGATAAATGAAGTGAAAATTCTTTCGATAATTCATCAAATTCTTGTTCGTTAAGATCTTCAATATCTTTATTGTAAGCCATATTAGAATATTCTCTTGCGGATTCAATAAATCCAATTACAGATTCATAAATAAAAGGGTACAGATTTTCAAAGTTGTCATCCTTATTAGTACAAATCCAAATGCCATTACCAAGAGCGCCAATTGAATAATTAGGGTCATCTCCTAAACTTAGCATTTGTTTTTTTACATATATAGGGATACTGTCTATCTCGGTATATTCTCCCTCAATGGTGATATTATGTCTGTCTTTAACAATTTCTAATATCATTGTAGGGTCGAATTCTACCTGGGCGTCGAAACAAAGTGGAGGTTCCAGCCCAATTTTAACGGTATTATTATTTGGTTTACTAACCAAGCTATGTGATTTCATATCTAAAAATGTTATGGGCCATTGTTCTTCATGTTTGAGACAATATGTGTCGTCCAAATAGATAAGAGCATCATTTAGGGTTTTAAAGGAATCTATGGGTAAAATAAATCCGTGATATGATTGAAATAAAAGAGTTTGTTCTCTTTTACTTAACTCACTATTGTCATTATTGCATGAATTTAATATAAGTAGTAAAAAAATGACTGAAATAGTATTTTTAAAAATATTAATCATGGTTATAAAATAGCTACAATAATTTTATTGCTTCACTAAGTAGTTTTTCTTTATCAATAGGCACAACTCCAATCTCTTCGCATACAATACCACCAGCTATATTAGCTAGTTTTGCAGCTTCAACTTCTGAAAAGTTAGATGACATTGCTAGCGTTAATACTGAAATAACTGTATCACCAGCTCCTGATACATCTGCAATATTTCTTATTATGGCTGGAATATGAGTCTGGAGATTTTTTTTGCATATTAATACTCCATGTTCTGAAAGAGTAACAATAATTGTTTTAAGATTATTTTTTCTGAGGACTTCCATTGCCGAGTTTCTAATGCTGTGGATATCACCATTCTCTATTTCTTTTCCAAGGCCTTCTTTAAGTTCCTTAAAATTTGGCTTTAAAAGAGTTAGATCTGCATAATGATTGAAATTTCTCTTTTTTGGGTCGACAGTGATAATAATATTATGTTTTTTGGCAATTTTTACCACAGAACTTATTAGAGTAGGAGTGATTGACCCTTTATCGTAATCTTCAAAAATAATAGCATTAATGGCTTTGTTTTCAATTATTTCAGTGATTTTTTTTAGTAGCTCTCTTTCTTCGTTTCTGCTGATATAGTGGGTAACCTCTTCGTCAACCCTTAGCATTTGTACATTATTGCCTAATACTCTAAATTTAGTGGTTGTGGGTCTGGTTTTACTCTTTACAATTCCCAAATCACTCATTCCCCTTTTCTTAAGTAGATTGATAAACTCTTTGCCTCTGGTATCATTACCAATTACGGAGCATAAAAAAGGTTCAGCACCTAGCGCGCTAATATTTAATGCTACATTTGCTGCTCCTCCCATTCTGCTATTTCGTCCTGATACAGAAACAACAGGTACCGGTGCTTCCGGTGAAATTCTATCTACTTTGCCAAATAGATATGCGTCAACCATTACATCTCCAATAATAAGGACTTTTTTGTTGTTAAATGATTTAAACAATTTTGCTGTTTCGATTGTTGTCATAAACCTATATTTGCTCCTAAAGGAATATTTAATTCTCAAGATTATTTGTGAATAATCTAAGCTATTCTCCAACGAGCAAAAGTAATAATAATTGTATTAACCAAAATTATTTAAACAAAAGTGAAATGATACGAAAAAGTAATTAAAATTGCCGATAGATTCATTGTATTTTTTATGGCTGTTTGATTATCTAATTGGTGTTTGATGCAAAATAGTATGATTAAGCGATGAATAATGCGATTTAATACTTTTAGTACTACGCTTTAGTATTCTTTCAATACGTTATATATTGAATCTCTTTCAATAGGTTTTCTTCCAACAGCTTTTATCATATCTATCATTTCGTCGGTTGTCATACTTGGTTCCTGGTCTTCAGCTCCAGCAAGTGAATATATTTTTGTGCTGTCATTTATAGTTCCATCAAAATCATCAACTCCAAAAGAAAGTAGTAATTGTGATATGTCTTTTCCTATCATTGGCCAGTATGCTTTTATGTGATTAAAGTTGTCGAGGAATATTCTGGCCATTGCATACAGCTTAATATCTTCCACAACGCTTACTTCTCCAAGATAAGAAAGCTCATTATTAGCCATTTTATATTTTAATGGAATAAACACGTTAAATCCTCCTGTCTTGTCTTGTAGTTCTCGTAGTCGGTTAAAATGATCTATACGGTGTTCGATTTTTTCTATATGTCCGTAAAGGATTGTCGCGTTTGTAGGTATGCCGATTTTATGAGCAGTTTCGTGTAAATACAACCATTCTTCACCAGTATCTTTATGTGGACAAACTTTTTGTCGTACTTCTTCATCAAAAATTTCTGCACCACCACCAGGAATAGAGTCTAAACCATATGCCTTAAGGGCATTAAGTCCTTCTTCAATACTCATTTTTGAGCGTTTTGCAATATAGCTGATCTCTACAGCTGTGAATGCTTTGATATGTACGTCGGGTCTTATTCTCTTTATTTCCTGAAATAACTTTCCATAATAGTGCAGATCCCATTTTGGATGCACACCTCCAACAATATGAACCTCAGTGATTTTATCTCCCATATCTTCCACTTGCTTTATCATATCTTCTCTTGAAAATTCCCATCCTTTTTCGCCTTTCTTGCGGTAATAAGAACAAAATTTACATGCATAAACACATTGGTTAGTTGGTTCTATATGTAAGTTCCGATTAAAAAAAACATTGTCACCGTTTTTCTGTTCTCTTATGTAGTTTGCTAAATAACCCAATATGGATAGATCTGCTTTTTTATATAGTTCTATTCCTTCTTTTACATCTATTCTCTCTCCTTTTAGGATTTTTTTTACTATTGATTCTATATCGGTATCTTTTACTATTTCTTCTATAATCATATTTATTGTATTATTAATTTTTTAGTACCAAGCATCGAACCTGATTTAAGGTTGATTAAATAAAGTCCTGGCTCAAGATTATTTATTTTAATGTTTGTATTTAATTTATTTGATTCTTTTGTTAATTCTATTACAACTCTGCCGTAAACGTCAATTATTTTAATTTCTATTTTTTTTGCTAAGGATTGATTTTTCCAGCTTAAAAGTAGCATAAAACTACTAGGGTTTGGGGAAATAGAAAAGTCAATGATATTTTTATTGCTTTCGATGCTGTTAGCCTGACATTTGCCGGAAGTTTTAATAATTGGTCTTATGCTATCCAGTACTGTTAACATTCTGATTTTTTGATCAATTGTAAAAATATTCATACATGTATCATCAGTATAATCCATATAGTTCATAAACATATCGCCATTATTTGAGCAGCTAATACTCGGATGAGTTGGGCATCCATAATTAGATCCAGCTTGATTCGGAGTATCATCGATATTATCGCTTCCCCAACAAGCTCCGTTATCGTCGCCCCAAATATGCGATAATCCAAGCCAATGTCCAATTTCGTGAGTTGCTGTTCTTCCTAAATTAAATGGTGCCACTGCTGTGCCGATATTCCCAATATATTTATATGCTATTACTACTCCATCTGTTGTCCAGCTGCCTCCCGGCCATTGAGTGTATCCTAAAATGCCGCCCATTCCATTATCAGAAATAGAAGGTACTATCCAAATATTTAGATATTTAGTAGCATCCCATGCATCGTATCCCCCCGTTGAGGTAAATTTAGCCTCGTCGGTATTCATCTCAAAAACAGATTTTGAAGAATGGGTTCTTGTTATTCCATCAGTCCAATTACCATCAGGGTCTTGGTGTGCCAAACAAAATTCTATTCCAACATCAGCAGCTACTGCTTTAAAATCATTAGGTGTAAGTGAAGTATCGGAGTTAAGTCTTCTATAATCTTGGTTTAATATATCAATTTGTGAATTAATCTGTGCATTAGAAATATTGTGAATATTTAAACTCCAAATCACATGAAAAACTACCGGAATGTAAATTATTTGTTTTCCTTTGCTAAAGTTATTGCGAGATTTTGTTGCTTTAGTAATATTATTCTCTTGTTTTATTAGTTTCTGTTTAAGTCCTGGTATATTTTTTTTCTGATATTCTAAATGCCTATCAGTGCCACAATTACGTATTGACTGGGCATATAATTTTACTTGAGAACTTAGTAGATGAAATAGAATAAATGAAGTAAGTAATATTAGTTTATATTTCATGCTGTAAAAGTATCAATAATTAGTTAAAGTGGAATTGGATATTTGGATAAATAGAATTATAGTTAGTAAATATTTTTTACCTGCATTATTTATATAAAAGTAAATTGTATGAATAAGCATTGAATATCGGGGTGTAATGCGGGAAACCCTTCTCGAAATAATTTAGGACAGGCTGATTTAGAAAAAATCAAATTTGGGTATTTGAAAAATATCCAAATTTGTTAACTTCAATTAAATATAAGCTTTCTGTGAGTGAAATCTTATGTCGAACTGAGATTATTAGTTTTGCTTAATTGTCAGGATTGGTTGTAAATAATCCAAGTTAAGTCAAAATAAATTATAACTATCTTTGATATGTAACTTATTTAAATTTTAATATAGTTATAACACTTTGTAGAAGATGCACTTAAGATAGGAAGTGGTCGTACTGTTTTCCTATAATTATATTTGTATTATAATTATATATGAGGGTTTTAAAGTTTAAAATAATAAAATTAGTTAACTAGAATTGTTGCTATGAGTTTTGATTATAATAACATTTTTAAGGAAATATTTTTGCAAATAGAGCAAACGCAAGACAGAGGAAAGATTGCGGATTATATTCCTGAATTGGGAGGTGTTGACCCAAATAAATTTGGAGTACATCTAATTAGTATTGATGGACGGCATTATAGTTTTGGAGATAGTGATGAATTATTTTCTATTCAGAGTATTGCAAAAGTGCTAACATTATCTTTGGCTTATAAGCTGGAAAATCAGAAACTTTGGAAGCGGGTAGGAGTTGAGCCATCCGGTAATCCTTTCAACTCATTAGTGCAGTTGGAGTATGATGAGGGAGTGCCTCGAAATCCATTTATAAATGCTGGGGCATTGGTGATTAGTGATATGCTTATTAGTTTGCTGGAATATCCTAAACAGGAGTTTATAGAATTTGTGAGAAAATTATCAAATAATAATAAAATAGACTATTGTTCAAGAATAGCCCAATCAGAAAAGGAGGTTGGTTATAGAAATGCAGCTCTTGTAAATCTTATGAAGTCATTTGGTAATATTGATAATGAAGTTGACGATGTACTTGATTTTTATTTTAATTTATGTTCTATCCGTATGACTAATAAGGATTTGGCGCAAACATTTATGTATTTGGCAAATAATGGAATTGAGCCAATTTCTGGAGAAAGAATATTAAGTCTTAGCAAAACAAAACGTATAAATGCTATAATGCAGACTTGTGGATTTTATGATGAAGCTGGTGAGTTTTCATTTAAAGTGGGTTTACCGGGCAAAAGTGGTGTTGGCGGAGGCATAGTAGCTTTATTGCCAAATAAATATTGTATTGCTACTTGGAGCCCTAAATTAAATAAAAAGGGTAATTCTTTTAAAGGAATGAAATTCTTGGAATTGTTTACTACAAAAACAGAGTTGTCAATATTTTAGATGCAGAATACGCTATTTTGCTTTTATACCTATTACGCATACATCATCTATCTGGCTATTATTTCCTTTCCACAATTCGTAAGCCTTAAGTAGTGTATTTCCTCGGCTTTTTATTTCTGTTAGTTTTGTTTAATCTTCAGTAATTAGTTATAAATAACTATTGCTTTGTCATTTCCAAAACCCATATTCCGCGTAATTCATTTTCTTTATAATCTATTGCTTTGTCAGCAGGGTAGAGTGAGTCTATTTTTGCTACTACATTTGCTTTAATATCAATATTCTTCTCTCCGTGGCATTTCAAACAAGCTTTGTTTGTCATAATAGGATAATAGCTTATTGTATTGTTCTTATTGTCAATTATGTGTGGCAATGGCTTTTTGCCATTAGCAATAAGCTGTTTTGCTTCTGTGATATAATTTAGTTCTATATCATTAGCTATATTTTGAGGGTTTCTGTTTTTATCAGAGACTCTTTTTATCATCACATTTAGCTCTTTTGATAAGCTGTCGGTAAGGAGCATTGCTTTAGCAGAACAAAAATCCATTGCACCTAAAACTCCTTTAGATTGAATTGTCTTCATTAGATTTTTACCTAGTGTGCTTTGTGCTTTTTGTACAATCTGTTTTCCCTTTACCAGATTGATATCTTCAGTTTTATTTTTATTATTTGTAATGCTATCATTTGTCGTATTATCAGTATTACTGCATCCAAAGAAAATTATAACAGAAAGTGATATAGCAACTATTGAAAGATATTTCATAATCAAAATGTTTTATTATTTTTTGGAGTTAACTTATTATGCAACAAATTTATAAAAAAATCTTATAGTTTTGTTTAAAATCTAATTTATACAATGATAATTTAAAAAGGCTTACATTTGCAATAGTGTATAAAACTCATATTATATTTAATAAATTATTGTAATTATATGAAGTACAGTATAATAATTCTTTTGGTTCTAGGGGTGTTTTATTCGTGTCAGCATCAAGAGACTATCAAAGTTTTACAAAACGAGGAAGATAGTAAAATAAAAGTTGGTGTTTTTAAAGGGAATGGGGCAGGTGCTGTTTCGGTAATTGAGACAATAGAGGCTTTAAAAATTGATACCGGAATTTGGGCTGTGCCAATTAGTGCTGCTGAAATTCAGAATGGTGCTTTAGAAAATTTTGATGCAATTATTATCCCTGGTGGTAGTGGTAGTAAGCAGTTAAATAATTTGGGAGAAAGTGGCGCTGATAAATTACGAGAATTTGTTACAGAAAAAGGAAAAGGTATAGTAGGGATTTGTGCCGGAGCATATTTTCTTTCTTCCACATCTGGTTATCCTAATCTACATATTGCCAGTTCTATTCACCTTGATAGGGCACATTACAATAGAGGTAGGGGATTGGTGCAGTTTGCTACAACAGAAAAAGGAAATAAGATATTTCCAGAATTGGCAGCAAAAAATACTTTTCTTCAATATTATGATGGTCCGGTATTGGCACAAAGTGATTCTACTAGTGGTGACTATACTGAATTGGGAACGTTTGTTTCGGATATTCATCCTGATGATTTTGCCCCAAAGGGCTTTACACCCGGAAAAACATTTTTGCTAAATGAAGAGGTTGGAAATGGTAGGGTGTTTCTTTGTGCTGGTCACCCTGAATCTACGCCGGGTATGCGTTGGATGATTCCTAGAATGATTCGATGGGTGTGCAAAAGTAATTTAGTATCCTATAATTCTAAATGGATACGCCCGGAGATTAATGACAAGGAAATTATCTTCGATAGAGATTTAAAGAAATATGAAAAATCTCTTTTCTGGAAATTATTTAGCAATGATGCTAGCGAGCAGATTAGTGCTATGGATAGCTTATATTCATTGCGTTCTAGACCTGCAGTAAGATGGAGTATTGGACTATTGAGAAGTGAAAAGCCCGAAGTTAGAAAGCATGCTGCCGCGTTGTTGATGAAAACTGAATATAGTGATGCTTTGCCAGATTTAAGGGTGGCTCTAAAAGTAGAAAATAACGATGACGTAAAGGAAAGTATTAAGACTACTATTGATTTTTTAGAAAATAAATAATTACAAACTATCTTTTATAGTTCTTTTTATTTTTAATTGTAATATTTTTAGACATATATCGTACTTTTATAAATGTTAATTAGCGAAACTGAGAAGGATTTAATATTGTATAACCGTATTAAGGATGGTAACAAATTAGCTTTTAATACTATTTTTGAAAAGTATTATGCCGATTTGTGCGAGTTCTCATTTTTAATGATTAATAATAAACAGCTTGCTGAAGAAGTTGTTGCTGATGTACTTGCTAATCTGTGGATAAAAAGGAGTTTTATTGATATTTCACATAGTTTAAAAGCATATTTATATAAAAGTACTCGTAATATGACGATTACTTATATTCGTAAGAAGAAAAAAAATACGTTTAATATCGAAGAGAATATAGACCACCAATTTGCTTCTGATTCAAATCCGGAGTTTGATATTATTCAGAAGGAAGAAGTTGCTTCTATAGAGAATATTTTAAATATTATTCCGGAGAGAAGTAGGATGATTTTTCGAATGCACAGAATTGATAGATTAAAATATAGAGAAATATCCGAAATTTTGGAGATATCCCAGAAAACTGTTGAGAAACACATGGGGAAAGCTATTAAGATTATGCGTCAATATCATGCTGATATGAATATGGTTCTACTTGTTCTTGGTAAAAATAGATTCAAAGCTTAGTTTGATTAAAATAAAATCAATAATAATAAAATAATCGCTTGTTTGTATTAATAAAATTGTATTTTTAGCATTATAATATAGATTAGAATATAATCATTTAATGCTGATAAATTGTCATTCATATTATAGTCTGCGTTTTGGCACTCTGCCAATAGATAAACTTGTGGCTTTGGCTAAAGAAGGGGCGTATAAGCATTTGGTGCTGACGGATATTAATAATAGCACAGGAGTTATTGATTTTGTAAAAGCTGCTAAGAAACAGCAAATAAAGCCTATAGCTGGAATTGAATTTCGTAATAAAGATGATTTATTATACATAGGAATTGCCAAAAATAATATCGGATTTTTAGAGCTAAATCGATTTTTGACTAAGCATAATCTAAGTAAGACAGAGCTGCCTTTTCGCGCTCCTTCCCTTGAGAACGTGTTTTTCATTTATCCTTTAAAACAATTGCAAACGGTTAGTAGACTGAGGGTTAATGAGTATATTGGTATTAGGTATTTTGAGATAAATCAATTATATAATATAAGTAATAGTATTCGGACAAAATTATTGGCCCTGCATCCAATAACTCATAGTGGAAGTATGTCTTATGAGCTACACAAGCATCTTGTTGCCATCAATAGTAATTGTTTGTTAAGCCAAGTTAAACATAAGCGGTTAGCACATTTTAGTGAGCGTATGCCAAATACGGAGCAGATGCGGCAACTATTTAGCAATGCTTCTTTTTTGCTTGATAAAACGGAGGAGTTATTAGAGCAATGCAGTATTGATTTTGATTTCAAAAGCGTAAAAAACAAACAATGTTTTACTGATAGTGAGGAAGAAGATAAGCATTTGCTTCGTCAGTTGGCATATAGTGGTATGTTAGCTCGTTATGGTAGGTATGATGCTATTGCTAAAGAAAGAATTGATAAGGAATTGAAGATTATATCGCAGATGAAATTTTCTGCCTATTTTCTTATTACCTGGGATATAATTCAGTACTCAATGAGTAAGGGTTATTACCATGTTGGCAGAGGTAGTGGTGCTAATAGTATTGTAGCTTACTGTTTGCAGATTACTGATGTCGATCCTGTCGATTTGGATTTGTATTTTGAGCGATTTATTAATCTCAAACGAAGTTCTCCTCCTGATTTTGATATTGACTATTCTTGGTTAGAACGCGACGATGTTCAATCATATATTTTTAATAAATATGACAAAGAGCATACGGCTCTTCTGGGGGCAATATCTACATTTAAAGGAAAGTCCATTTATCGTGAGTTAGGAAAAGTTTATGGTCTGTCAAAGGAAGAAATAGATAGTCTTATTAAATATCCTCATCTAAAATATAATCAGCATGATATTGCAATGAAGATTCATAATATAGCTAAGCAAATGGCAGATTTTCCAAACTTAAGGAGTATTCATGCTGGTGGAATATTAGTTAGCGAAGAGCCTATAACAGCTTATACGGCACTGGATTTACCACCAAAAGGTTTTCCTACTACCCAATGGGATATGTATGTGGCTGAAGATATTGGATTTGAGAAATTGGATATTCTTAGTCAAAGAGGAATTGGACATATTAAAGATAGTGTGAAGTTGATAAAGGATAATAAAGGTGATATCGTTGATACTCATCAAGTGGATAAATTTAAGAAAGATATCAAAGTCAAAGAGCTTCTAAAATCTGGTGAGACATTGGGGTGTTTTTATATTGAAAGCCCTGCAATGAGAGGGCTAATTCAGAAATTGCGTTGCGATAATTACTTAACATTAGTGGCTGCAAGCTCTATAATTCGACCTGGAGTAGCACGTTCCGGAATGATGCGCGAATACATTAAGCGTTATAATAATCCTAGTAGTTTTTCATACTTGCATCCTGCTATGGAAGAGCAGCTTAAAGAAACCTATGGCGTAATGGTTTATCAAGAAGACGTTCTTAAAATATGTCACCATTTTGCCGGCCTTGACTTAGATGATGCTGATGTTCTTAGGCGAGCAATGAGTGGTAAAACACGCTCAAAAGAGGAGTTGAATAGAATTGTAGGGAAGTTTTTTAGTAATTGCCGCCGGAGAAATTATCCCGATTCGCTGATTAAAGAAGTATGGCGACAAATAGAATCCTTTGCCGGCTATTCATTTAGTAAAGCACATTCAGCATCTTATGCTGTGGAGAGCTACCAGAGTTTATACCTAAAAGCTTATTATCCATTAGAGTTTATTACTGCTGTGATAAACAATTTTGGGGGATTTTATCATACTTGGGTTTATTTTAATGAAGCAAAACGCCTCGGTGCTAAGATAATGCTGCCAAATATTAATAATAGCTTATATATTACAAATATAGAGGGTGATAAAATTTATGTTGGTTTTATCCATATACAAAATTTAGAAAGCTCCATTGCCAAAGCCATTGTAAGAGAAAGAAATTGTGGTGGAAAATATCTGTCTCTTGACGATTTTGTGTCGAGAGTAAATATTGGTATAGAGTCGTTGCTTATTCTTATTAGAGTTGGAGCTTTAAAGGAGATTGAGCCAAATAAAGCAAAATTGATGTGGAAAGCTCATGGCATTCTCAATAAGAGCTTAAAATATAGAGCTGTAGAATCTAACAGTTTGTTTCCTTATGAAAGTAGAAATTTTAAACTTCCAAAGCTTAATGAGGATATTTTGGTAGACGCTTATGATGAAATAGAACTTATTGGATTTCCCATTAGTTTAAACTATTTTGATCTGCTTCAGACAAGTTTCCGGGGAGAAATAATGGCATCTCAGCTTAAGGATAATATTGGTAAGACAGTGAGAATGTTAGGTCAACTTGTTACCATTAAGTACGTTAAGACCATTAGGAAACATTATATGCATTTTGCTAGTTTCGTCGATGATGAAGGAGATTTTTTTGATAGTGTTCACTTCCCCGATAGTGTTAAATATTATCCTTTTAGAGGTGATGGTATTTATTTATTATTGGGTAAAATAGTGGAGGAATTTGGCTTTACAAGTATTGAAGTACATAAGATGGCAAAGATGCCTTTAGTTCCAAATCCAATAGGCTGATTAAGATAATGTGTTTTCTTTGAAAAAAAATATTTTTTAACATTAGGAATTTATTAATTTCGCAACCATAAATCAATCGATTAATTTTAATGGAAGACGCAGACCCTGGACCTTTTATATTATCTTTATTACCACCACAAGCACATATTTATATAGGATTTCCAATTGAAGCTATTTTTAGCCTTTTAGCAATTATATTACTATTGCTATTATCGGGCTTGATATCGGGCTCTGAGATTGCTTTTTTTTCATTGAGTCCCTCAGAACACCAAAACTTGGTGAATGGAAAATCAAAATCAAATAGGATTGCTACTAAGTTATTGCACATTCCTAAAAAGCTACTTGCAGCTATACTTATTAGTAATAACTTTATCAATATTGGTATAGTATTGCTATCGACAATATTTACTCAAAGTGTATTCGATTTTTCGAATAAAGAAGTGCTTGGAATAATTATTCAGGTTGTTGTTATAACTTCTGTTATTCTTCTTATTGGTGAAATTATGCCAAAGATATTTGCTAAACAGAAACCAATGTTATTTATTAATATAATGGCTCGACCATTGGAGTTTGTAATGATAATATTTAAGCCGTTAATTAGTCTTTTGAGTACTACAACTACTATTATTGATAAGCGATTGGCAAAGCATAAGCCCCAACTGAGCATGAAAGAGCTGTCGGAGGCCATTGAGCTTACTGGTGAGAATGAGAATAACAAAGTTGATGAAGAAGATCAGAAAATTCTTAAAGGAATAGCTACCTTTGGAGATACTGATGTGAAAGAGATAATGAAAGCCAGAGTTGACGTTAAGGCTATTGAAAAAACTGCAGACTTTAAAGAGGTGATTCGCCATATCCAAGAGTGGGGATATTCCAGAGTCCCAATTTTTACGGATAGCCTCGACCAGATTGAAGGAATATTATATATCAAAGATTTATTATCATACCTTGATGCCGATGATTATAATTGGCAAACAAAAATTCGTCCTGCTTTCTTTGTGCCTGAAAACAAAAAGATAAATGACCTTTTGCAGGAGTTTAGAAGTAAGAAAATACACCTGGCAATTGTTGTAGACGAATATGGTGGTACATCAGGCATTGTTAGTCTTGAAGATGTTTTAGAGGAAATTGTTGGTGAAATAAGTGATGAGTTTGATGCTGAAAATGAAGAGTTTGTTTATAAAAAGGTAAGTGATAATACTTGGGTTTTTGAAGCTAAAAGTGGACTATTGGATGTTTGTAAACTTATAGATATCGATAGTGAGATTTTTGATGAAGTGAAGGGAGAGTCTGATTCATTAGCTGGTCTTATTCTTGAGTTGAAAGGTAATTTCCCAGAGGAAGGAGAGACATTATATTTTGAAAATATAGAATTTAAGATCCTTAAAATGGAAAAAAGAAGAATTAGCAGGATAAGGGTTAAAAAAATATCTTAAAATTATGCGTATTATTTTTGTTTTTTTTATTGTTTTAAGTGGACTTATTTTAAATTCATGTGGCGATGATACCACACCTAAACCTAGAGGCTATTTTAGAATAGCAATACCAGAGCATCAATATATTAAACTAGATAGCAATACTTATCCTTTCTCTTTTGAATATGCTGATTATTCTGTTTTAAATAATGCTAATAATCCTGAGCACCCTTATTGGTGTTATCTTGACTACCCAAGCTTTAAAGCAAGAATTTATATTACTTATTCAAATGTGAATGGGAATATAAACCAAATGCTTGAAGATGCACACGATTTGGCTTATAAGCATATCTCCGTTGCTAATGATATTCGCCAAGATTTGATTATAGAACCACAAAATAAAGTTTATGGACTTGTATATGAAATAAAAGGAGCTAAGGTCGCTAGTCCATTAAATTTCTTTTTAACTGATAGTGTGGAGCATTTTATTAGAGGTTCTTTGTATTTTGATATGAAGCCACAAAACGATTCCCTTGAGCCGGTAATTGATGGTATTAGTAAGGATTTAAAACATATTATCAGTACTTTTAAATGGGAGGAAGTAGATTCTATGGATTAGATTAATTTTATTAGGCTCTAATATTTTATTTATTTTTGCCAAACCTTAATAAAAAACAATTCAATCAAATTTATTTTAGTAATATTATAAAGTATTACAATGTTGGTTTTTTAACTTAGAACAATATAAATTAACTACAATTATTGTTACAAAAATTATTTATATGAGAGATTCATTATTGGTACTTTTTATCACTCTGACTTATTTAGTTAGTGCACAAACAACAATAATAAACACTGGTAGCAGTTGGAAATACAATGATAGTGGCAGCGACTTAGGTACTGCATGGCGAACATCATCATATAGTGATGCATCATGGTCTAGTGGTAATGCTATTTTAGGCTATGGAACTATAAATGCCGGTTCTATCAGTACTACACTAAGCTATGGCCCCAGTTCTTCTAATAAATATCCAACTTATTATTTTAGGAAGAGTTTTAATTATGTTCCCACTGGTTCAGAAACATATTATAAGTTTGAAGTACTTGTAGATGATGGAGCACTTTTTTATTTAAATGGGACAGAAATAGAAAGTATAAACATGCCTTCTGGTACAATAACTTATTCTACTTACGCTTCTGCCGTTGGTGATGAAGATAATTACCGAACTTTTATAATTCCTGTTTCAGCAATGCAAAGTGGTTCTAATGTTCTTGCTGTTGAAGTACATCAGCGTTCGGGTTCTAGTTCTGATATAGGATTTGATTTAAGTTTAGAAGCACATTTTGACTTAAATATTAGATTTATCCACTTTGGATCAACAAATAATCCTTTGAATGGTTTGCGGGTAACATGGAGAGATGAAACAGGTGTTGATAGTATTAAATGGGGATATACTACAGCGTATTCTGAGGGTGAATTTAAGGCAGAAAGCCGAGAGTTATACGAAGATTCACTTTATGAATACGCATTTCCTGTTATTACTCCAAATTCTACAATACATTATTCAATATATAGTGCATCTTTTAATGCTTGGAGCCAGGATATGACTTTTCAAACCTCAACAGATACTTCAAGCAATCACTTTAAGTTTATTAGTTTTGGCGATTGTAGGACATATTTAAATGACTGGCAAAAGATATCTTCTCTTGTGCCGGATGCTGATTTCACACTCTTTAATGGTGATATTATTAATAATGGTGATGTGGCGGGTGATTGGGATGACTGGTTTGATTATGGTGAAGATTTTATTAGTTCTCATCTTGTATATCATACTTTTGGTAACCATGAGGATAATGGTATGGGGAACGCAACATATTCCAATCTATATGTGTTACCTGAAAACCCTTCAGGATCGGATAAATATTATTCTTTTGAATTTGGAAATGCAGTTTTTATTTGTCTCGATAGTCAAAGTCCATCAAATACTACTCAATACAATTGGCTTATTAATACCCTTACCGATAATTCTGATAAGACATGGAAGTTTGTTTGGTTTCATAAACCATTTTATACTAGTCCGTCGCATACAACCGATATGCATTCATATTGGAATACATGGTGGAAAGCTTTCGATGATTATGGTGTTGATGTAGTTTTTAATGGACATACTCACAATTATCAAAGGACCAAACCTATCAATCGTAATGTTAGTACGACTGCAGAAGTTGATCATTATGGAAGTTGTCCTTTAAGTGGAAGATTGCAGATTGTAACAGGCAGAGCCGGAGCTCCTGCTGTTGGAGCAGGAACAGGCTGGTTTATTCAAACTTCTAGTGCTGAGTTGAATTATGGAGTGATAGAAATAGATGAAAATACATTTACTTTTGTTGCAAGGGATAGTTCAAATTCCGTTATTGATAGCTTGACAATTAGTAAGGACTTTGATTCTCAAATAAGTTCTACTCCCGAAGGTCCTGTTGGTTCAGGTAATGGAACAGCAACGGCAAGCGGAGAAGGAGGTTATAGTCCATACACATATCTTTGGAATACAGGAGCGACTACTGCAAGTATTACTAATTTGGATAGTGGTTGGTACTATGTTACTATAACAGATGATGTTGAATGTGAGCTGTACGACAGTGTTTATGTTGATACTACTTCAGCAGTTCAATATTTAACTACTACTGCTGCAACGAGTATTACTACTACTACTGCTACGTTAAATGCAGATATTAAGCCGCCAAGTGGAGGTTTTATTTTTGGCTTGGAGTTTGAATTGGGAACTACTACTTCATATAATAATATCGTTTCTTCTAATCCTAACTATACTAATACAAATAGTAGTGTAACGGGGGCAGCATCTGGATTAAGTCCTTCTACTTTATATCATTATAGAATTAAGGGAACCGATGGTTCGACTACTTATTATGGTGCTGATGAGACTTTTACAACTGCGGCTGCTACTGCACCTACAGTTGTTATGGGAGCTCCATTTACCAATATATCATCTGCTGCAGCAGAGAATACAAATAATGAGGTTACTAGTGATGGTGGAAGTGCTGTCACAGAGCGAGGTATGGTATATGCTACTTCTCCAAACCCTAGTATTAGTGATAATAAAAAGAATAGTAGCGGACAAATTGGACAATATGATATTGCTTTACTTGGTCTTTCTTCCGCCACAACTTATTATGCTCGTGCCTTTGCATCTAATAATGTTGGTACTTCATATAGCTTGGTGAGTGAATCATTTACTACAGAATCGGGGAATCAAGCAATTATAGATAGTGTTGTTTTAGATACCGATCCACAATATGTGGTTGTTTATTTTACTCCCGGTGACGGTCAAGGGACAATGATTATTTGTAGGGAGGACAATGATATCAGCCAATATCCTGCTGATGGAGTTTCTGCATCTACATATAATTATAGTGCTATTTATGGAGATGGATATGATTTAGGAGAGGGCAATTATGTGGTTTATAGAGGTGACCATAGTAAAGGAGATATTACTATTGGAGGCCTAGATGGTACTAAAGAGTATTATTTTGCGGCAGTGGAATATAGTGGCAGTAGTAGTGAAACAAATTATAGAACTAGTGATGCTAGCAAAGGTAATACTTTGGGAACACCTTTGCCTATACAACTGGTGGACTTTAGAGTACGAAATATTGATAGCGCTGTAGCTATTACATGGGCTACTGCATCTGAACGAAACAATGAACATTTTGAAATTGAAAAATCAACTAATGGAGAACATTTTGTTAAAATACTGGAAACTAAAAGTTTAGCCGGTAATAGTAATACTTTGATGAAATATATTGTTTATGATAAAAATCCATCATCAGGGATAAGTTATTACAGGCTTAAACAGGTGGACTTTGATGGTAAATATAGTTATAGTGATATACAGGTTCTTAATAGAGTTGATAAAAATACCACTGGTTTAAGCAGGATTAGATGTAATGAAAATGTAATTGCTTTTGTTTACAACTCTGATAATAATCAATCTAGTGAGTTGCAACTTATTGATGCTTCAGGAAAGATTATTTTCTCTACTTCTATTTCAGGGATAGGTGCTAGAGTAGCTTCAATTCCTAGAACAAGTATTAGTAATGGGCTTTATATTCTCCGATTAATAAATAATAAGCAAGAGAAAAATTATAAAATAATAGTGAACTAGTATAGAAATTATTTATAAATAAATTTGTTTATTATATTCTAGGAAAGACTTTTTTGGTATTGCTGAAATGTTTCCCAGATAACTATTGCTGCACTAATTGAAATATTAAGAGAGTGCTTAGTACCGAATTGTGGAATTTCAATGCAGGCATCAGCAGCTTCTACAACATCTTGTCTCACGCCTTTTACTTCGTTACCAAATACAAATGCGATCTCTTTGTTAAATTTAAATTCAAATTCATCTAGCATTATACTTTTATCTGCTTGTTCGATAGCATAAACATTAACATCCATATTTTGAAGTGATTTTACTACTTCTAAAGTGTCTTCCTCATATCGCCATTCAACACTTTCTGTAGCACCAAGTGCTGTTTTTTGTATTTCTCTATGTGGTGGTTTTGCAGTAATGCCACATAGGATAATTTCTTTTATAATAAAAGCATCAGAAGTTCTGAAAACAGAACCTACATTCATCAATGAGCGTATGTTATCAAGAATAATAGTAATTGGTATTTTGGGAACAGATTTAAATTCAGATACTTGTAACCTGCCAAGTTCGTCGTTGCGTAATTTTCTCATTATTAGTTTCTTTATTAGGATTTAGAAATATTATTGTTTAGCAGTTGGACTATCTGTGGATAAGCCATTTCTCTGGATTCTGTGGGTTTATTTGATTTCTTAGTTCAAAATGTAGAACACTTTCTCCACTTTCTTTATCAGTCCACACAGTACCTATTTTTTGTTTAGTGCTTACTTTATCACCTGATTTGACAAATACATCATTCATTTTATTATAAACAGTATAGTATTTACCATGCTTTATCAATACAGCTTTGTACTGAGGGAGCTTTAAAACTTTTACTACTGTACCACTAAATACTGCTCTGATAATAGCCCCTTGTTCGCATCTGAAATCGACACCTTTGTTGTCAATTATTACATGCAACTGAGGATGCTTATGTTTTCCAAAATGTGATGTAATACGTCCTCGTTGTGTTGGCCATGGCAATTTGCCAATGTTTGCAGTAAAGTCATTCGATAGCTGAACTTCTGCAGGGCTTAGGGGAAGTTTTTTATTGTTTTTGTCCTTACGGTTTATTTCTTCTTCTATTAATCTTTGAATTTCCTTATTTAGCTTACTCCACTCATCATTTTGTTTCTTAAGTTTATTCTTTAAATCTTTCTCTTTTTGCTGAAGTTGTGTAAGGGTTTTTTGTTTTTGTTTCTTGTCGTTCTCCAACTTTTTAGCTTCATTTTCTTTGTTAATAAGCAAGTTTAACCTTTCTTCCTTTTGTTTCTCAAGGCTTTCTATTTCTATTTTTAGTTTTTGTTCTATGTTTAATATTTGTTGTGCTTTTTGACGACGATATGCACTGTATTCCTTAAGATATCGCATCCTACGCATTGCCTGATAGAAATCTTCTGATGCAAATAAAAACATCCATTGGTCAAAATGACTCCTGCTTTTATAAGATTGATATATCAAATCAGCATATTCTTCTTTTAATTCTTTTAAACTTTCTTTTAGACTTTTGATATTCTGTCTGTTAAAAATTATCTGATTGTCAATAAGCTTAATTTCGTTGCCATAGGAATTGATTAGCATCTTTCTTTCTTTAACTTGTTTATCGAGAAGGCTTAGCTGGTTTAGTGATGCTTTTTTTTTCGACTTAGTTTCGTTTAGGAGCTTCTTGGTGTAATTTATTTTTTGTTCTATCTTACGTTGCTGATATCGTAATTGAGATTTGGTTTTCTTTTTAGACTTTTGTGCAATAATCAATGAATCAACTCCTAATATAGAGATGATTAAAGTAAATATTAATATTTTAGTATTGAATCGCATTCTAAGTCATTTGGTTGTTGTTATTTAATTTCGAAGCTAATTTAAAACGAAATTATCTTTTAGAAAGTATATTGTCTTTTTATTTTCAATAATGAATTGTTAAAAAGAACAACAACTTGTTTGCTTAATGTATCGTTTGTCTTTTGTATTTAGAAGAAATTCGAAATGGGAATTTAGTTGGTTTATTAAGTTTGATATTATGAAAATTTATTTCAATATATGATTTTTCGTTGTTTTTATATTTTAATATCCAATTTGATGCTATTAACTGATTATCAATATTCATGAAATCACTATAAAACATACTTAGTACAAGTTTATTATTGCCTAATATTTTCACCTTTTGTTTCGATATCCTATAATTTTTTTTATTGATAAACATACTTTGAACCAATATTTTAGTTGAATCATTCTTCTGCCTTAATTTTTTAAGTTTGTGTCTTGATAATGAGTTCAAAATATAATTATTAGCATTTTCGTTAAGAGTAAAATTATTAGTTTCATAATAAGGGAAATCATTACCAAGAATTAGGGCTTGAAGCATATTAAAATCAACGTTTATTCCAAAATAATCTACTAGTGATTCTTCGCTTTCACTTATATATGTTTTTTCTAATTTATTTATAAATTTAAAACTATCAGGCTGTATTATAAGTCTAAAGACTTCGATATTCATAATGGCATAAATACTTACCCAAATAATACTATCTTTTTTCATTCGTATTTGCCCATTGAAAACTTGCTGTTTCTCTGGCATTTGATATACTCCTTTAAATTTTCCTATTAGCCAGTCTGCTTTCACTTGGTTTTTATGCATTAAATTATAGACTGAGTCCACTTCAGTATGTTTTTTTATACTTGTGGATGTTTGTTTGGTACTTTTACATGATGCCAAGAAAGTTAGAATTATTAATAAAAGGTATATTACTTTGTATTTCATAATTATTTGTTTTTGTTAATTTCCATATCCAGTAATTGTAATTTTTTGTTATCTGGAAATTTTAAAAGTGCTGATTTTAACCATTTAAGAGCTTCTTTTTTTTCTGCATTCATATATAGGCAATATGTGTACACATATATATAATCCGGGTTATCAATATTTAGTTCTAAAGCTTCTTTAGAATATCTTTTTGCAGTTTCTAAATCTAAATTGTGAGTAGCCAAAGCAAAAGCATAATCTTTTTTTATTTCTGCATTATTTGAAGTCATACTAATTGCTCTTTCAAAATTTGCTTTTGCATTCTCCTTTTCACCTAATTGTATTTCTGTTTTTGCTCTTAGTGCCAAAAATAATGCTTTTTGGTCCATATCATATACGAAATTACTTCCCATTATTATTCTTTCTTTAGCTTTTTCCCAGTTACCTTCGTGAATTAAAGCCAAGGTGTTGTAATAGTATAAATCCGGCTGTTGAGGGAAAAGGTATAATGCTCTTTCACTTTCGTTTTTTAGTGCTTTATAGTTTTTAAGTTTTTCTTCTGCTTTTAATAATTGAGCCCAGATTATGAATTTACTACTATCTAAATCTATCACCTGTCTATATAGTTTAATGGCTTTTTCGTAGTCTTTTTTCCCAATATTGTAATCTGCTTTTAAAGCAATTATTTTCGGCTCTGCATTATTATTTATGTATGCGATGTCTAATAGTTCTTCAAAAACAGAAGTGAAACTAGAATCTGATTTGCTTAGCTCCAGCATGCTTAATAATACATTCATTTTTTTATTGACATTCAAGTTTGGCGAAACCA